>WBZR01000279.1_pt2 | contig 80483 bp, 61 predicted proteins | sample 5204231 | NCBI WGS metagenome assembly WBZR01 (sample SAMN12412403, study PRJNA552823) | activated sludge metagenome | isolation source: activated sludge from anammox sidestream of wastewater treatment plant... | place: USA: Virginia | collected 2017-08 | reverse complement strand
CATCCACCCCGACGGCCCCCAGCGCGGCGCCCCGACCCCCACCGTCGACCCCGCGATCTTCGCCGATGCCGGGGCCGCCTGGGTGCGCCTCAACTTCATGCTGGGTCCGTGGTCGTCGCCCGACGACGACACGCGGCACAACGGCCGCACCTGGCTCGACACCTTCGGCGCACTCGTCGACGGCTTCCGCGCCCGTGGGCTGCAGGTCTACGGCCTGGTCGGGCGCGAGAGCGTGCGGACGGACCTCGATGGCCGGCTTGACACGCTCTTCCGCCATCCCGAAGAGCGGATGTCCGCCGCTGACCGCGCCGCCGCCAACGCCTGGGTCGCCGAGTACACCGCCGCCTTCGGGCGTATTGTGCAGCACTTCGGGGACCGGGTCAGCGTCTTCGAGTCCTTCAACGAGCCCGACGATTGGCACGGCATGCAACCCTCTCCCGAGCTGCCCAGCCCGAACTGGATCCACCCGTTCTGGTTCGCCCGCATGCTCCAAGCGGTCCACGACAAGGTCCGCGGTGAGCTTGGGATCGGCGGCGGAGTCAAGCTGGTCAGCGGGCCGCTGCAGGGGCTGAAGTTCGGCAACGGCGCAGCGAACTACCTTGCGCGCACCTATCAGGCTGGGCAGCAGAAGCTCCGCTGGGGACGCGACGGCCGCGGCTTTCCCTTCGACGGGATCGGCTATCACCTATACATCGTCCCGGAGTTCAACCCGGACTTCAGCGCGCACGCCCGCGACGTCCGCGATTGCTACAAGCGATATGTCACCGAGATGCTGAACACCATACGCAACGCCGAGGGCAGCACCAGTCCCAAGCCGCTCTACGTCTCCGAGATCGGCTGGGAGAGCAATGACGACAACGAGGCCGACCTGCGCTTCCAGGCCGACAACCTCCGCCTGGCCCTCGAGATCGTCGCCGCCGACCGGGATGTCGCCCTGGCGATCTGGTTTTCCACCGAGGACTTCGAGATCAACCAGGGCCAGCGCCAGTTCTACGGTCTGCACCGCCGTGGCCAGGTCAATCCCACCGGTCGCAAGCCTGCCTTCGGGGTTTATCGGTCCACCGTCGACCGGCTCTTCCCCTCCGCTCCCGATGGCGGCCCGGCAGGTCCGAGCGCCCCTGTCTACACCAACCAGCACGTGATCAACGCCCTGTTCTTCACCGCGGCGCAGGTCGGCAAGGCGGGATGGGATCTCGTCGTCGCGGCTGGATTGACCGATCTGGTCAAGGCCCGCCAGGCCCCCTACGCCGGCCCCGCGATCGATGATCTGCCGAACCTCACTGCCCAGGAACGCACGCTCCTCCACCAGCGTCTCCCCGACCTCTTCCCGACGACGCGCGGGATCCCGCCGGCCACCGACGCCCGGGCGATGCCACCCGCTGCGGCGAACATCAGGGTGCGCGGGGATGTCGTGGCGGCAAGGGACCGCGCGCTTGCTCCGGTGACGGCGGGGTGCGGGGATCGCGCCGATCTGCCGGAGATCGCGACCCGTGGCGCCAGCACCGAGGCCGCCGTGCGGCTGCGCGGCAAGGGAATGTGGATCTGGCGGATCGACCGGCTCCTCAAACGCATCGCCGCCCAGCCCGGTCCCGCCGACCCCTTTGCCCGCCTGGCCGACATGGCCGCGCGCGGCGGTCTGACGCATGTGCTGGTCAAGATTGCCGACCACGCCACGCCCTTCAACCTCGGCCCTGGCGGCACCGATCGCGTGCGTCCGCTGGTCGACGCCCTGCGCGCGGCTGGCGTAGGCGTCTGGGGCTGGCAGGCCGTCCACGGCATCAGGCTCAACGCCGATCCTGCCAAGATCGTCGACATCCCACCCGAGCTGCAGGCAGAGGTCGCGATCCGACGCATCGAGCAGTACGGGCTCGATGGCTTCGTCGTCAACGCCGAGGGCGACTTCAAGGGCCAGCCCGGCCGCGCCGGACACTACATGGAACGCCTGCGCGCCGACCTGCAGGAGCTGCCGATCGGCCTCTCCAGCTACCGCTTCCCCAGCCTGCACCGATCCTTCCCCTGGGCCGAGTTCCTCGCCCACTGCGACCTGGACATGCCCCGGGTCTACTGGTTAAACACCCCGCCTGCCGAGAGCTTGCGGCGCAGCCTCGACGAGCACGCCCGGCTGCCCCATGCGCGGCCCGTGTTCCCGACAGGCGTCGCCTATCGCATGGAAGGCGGCATCTCGGCCACGCCGGAGGCGATCGACGCCTTCCTCACTGCCGCGCGCGAGACCTTCGACCTCGCCGGCGCCAACTTCTTCCAATGGAACGCCGCGCTCGACGCAGGGCGCTGGGACGCGATCGCGGCCCACGATTGGTCGGTGGCGCCGGGATGAACCCGGCGTCCTGATCCGTCCGCCTGAACTGCCGTTCGCATCAATACCACCCATCGCCCAGCATCAGGAGATCACCATGACCGACGGCTTCGATCACGATGCCCTCGACGGCGTGGCGGGCGCCGGCTACCCGCCGGAGACCACGCCCGATGAGGAGCGCGCCATCGCCGACTCCCCCAGGAGCCTCACCCATCCGATCCCGAACCCGGAGGTCAACCTGGACGTTCCCTTCATCCACCAACTTTGGGACACGCCGGACGACTTTAACGGCCATTGGGCTTGCGGGCCGACGAGCACGACGATGGTGCTCGCTCATTACGGTGTGCTCGAACCCCATCCGATCACCGTGTCGGCGCCGGCCGGGTACGGGCATGAGAGCAAGTTCGGCTGGTACGTCTCCAATCCCTTCACCTTCGGCGGAAGGACCTTCGACGCCTCGGCCGCGACCCCGAAGAACGGCCGGGGCCAGGGCATCTATGGCGCGGTCGTGGGGCAGTACTGCGGCGGTGGATGGTGCGCACGGGCGTCAAACATTCAGGCGGTGCTCAAGCACTTCCTGGGCCCCCTGGGGAACGCAGACAAGTTCGCGTTCAAATCCAACGAGGCGCCGGAGATCATCAAGACCTTGCTGCGCAACCGCCACCCCGTGATCGCCAGCGGCAAGCTCTTCGGGTGGGATCACCTGATCGTCGTCTGCGGCTTCTACGAGGAGGCGGGCGCTACGCGCTGGATCGTCAACGATCCGTACGGCTATCAGACCGACAAGTCCTTCGACGGCGCCAACGTCGTCTACGACTGGGACGAGATCAACCTGAAGTGGATGGTGTGGATGGAAGGCCCGCACCACGGATAGCGGTTACGCCGGGGACCGATCGCCGGATCTATGTCACCGAGGGCTGTGCGGGCACGGCTCCGCCCGGCGTCGCCGATGCCGTCGCGCTCGTGCTGGATCGCGAGCTGCCGATCAACCTGAACTTCTACCGCGAACACGACGTCGGCGCCGGCACTGCCGGCGACGCGGCAAGCCTTCGCGCGGGCGACGAACGGCTGATCGACGGGGTGCGGGCGGCGCTCGAGCGCACCGCCGAACGCGTCCCCCACCAGCGCCTGATCGACCGCAGCGCCTTCAGCTTCCCGCCCCGTTTCCCGTCCCATGTCCCGACAGCGCGCGCCACCGTCCGATGTTCACATCCGCCCACGCACCAGCGCCGCGGGCCTTGGCTTCCGTCTCGGCCTCGAGCGCTCCGGCGTAGTCACCAAGCCGGTCCAGTGCCAGCGCCAGGCCGTGCCAGGCCTGCCACCGATAGGCCGGCACTTCGACGAAGAGGCGACAGTCCGACGGTTCAGGCAACCCGGCCGCCATGCGGAACCATGCTGCCGCGTGACGCGCTTCTCCCTTCGCCAAGAGCACATGCCCGAGGCCGATAACGGCTTCGGCCCGTTCCGGCCACGCCAGGATCGCCTGCTCGAAGCACTGCTTCGCCGCGGGCCAAGCTTGGCGGGCCGCGTGGCAGCGGGCGAGATACAGCCTGGCCTGCCAGCCCTCCTCCTCAAAGTTCGGCGCCTCCAGGTAGGTTGAATATGCCTCGACCGCATCTTCCAGTCGCCCCGACTCCCGCAGACCGTTGGCCAGGTAGAACAACGCGCGGCGGTCGTTGCGCTCTTGCCATGCCGCCCGGAGCACGTCCAGCTCGGCGCCCGACTTTTCGGCGCCGCGGGTCGTCGCGGCGGAGCCCGGCTTGCGCTCGTGCCAGACACGGATGTCGATCTGTCGTGACCGGCGCGCGACGGGCGTCGAGACCTCCTCGTGCACGGCCGCGCCGACGAACCGTACATGGCGCCGATGGATGCGCGGGAAGGGGAACGAGAGACCCGGGATGCGGTTCGCGTCGGGCTCGAACAGCGTTCGGATCTCGATGGACCAAGCCGTCGTTTCGAGCGCCGGGCGGATCAGGTGGGCGTTCTCGATCCACTCGTGGCCATCCAACACGATGGCCCAGTCGGTTGGTACCCGCTCCATGGCGCGGTTGCGCATCCGCCGGAAGTCGGGCGGGCTCGATTCGGTGTACTCGAAGTAATCCGTGGCCAGCGTGCGCGCGATGGCCGCCGTGTCGTCCGACGAGCGCGTATCGACGCCGATGATCACCTCGTCGACGACTTCCCGCACCGACGCGACGGCCTTGGCCAGCGTCGCCGCCTCGTTGGCGACCGTCATACACAGCGACAGCGTCGGCCGACGGCGGCCGGCATCGACCAAGGCCTGGAGTCGGCTGCGGAGGGCCTCGAGCTCGACCGAGGGGTCACGGAGCGCCGCCAACGCAAGCGCCGCGCGGCGATGCGGCTCGATGTTCGCAAGCACGTTCCGTACTGCGGTCACCCATTCCCGCTCGTCCGCGACCAAGACCGCGTGCCCGGCCGTCGCTTCGCGGATGCCCGGCAGGTCCGATGCCACGACCGGAATGCCGCTCATGGCCGCTTCGATGGCAACGCGGCCGTAGGATTCGCTTCGCGATGGCATCACGAGCAGCTTGGTGCGGGCGTAGATCGACCGCATGTTCGGTGTCCTCGGGCACACTTCTACGTTGGAAGGAGGTGCTTCCGAAGGTTCGTCGGTTACCCACAGGAAGGGATGGTCTGGGAATTTCCGTGCCAGTGTCAGGAATCGATCGGCACCCTTGAGCGCGCCCGTTCCAATGAGCGTGATGTGCGATCCGCCGCCGTCGGTGGCGTAGTCTGCCGGCAGGACCGGCGGATGGAGCACCGCGGCCGGCGTCCTTCCAATGGCCGGAAGGGCGAGTTCGAGCTGCGACGAAGCGTTGAACACAACCAGATCGCATTGAGGCATGAAGTGCTCGTACTGTCCGGGCCCGCGGACGAACATCACAAAGGGAACGCCCAAGGCGATCGCCCACATACTGGCCTCTTCCGTCGCCCACTGCTGGCCCAAGACGACGCCCGGCGACCACGCGCGCAGCCTTTCGAGCGTCTCGCGGCCGCGTGGGGCCCAAGTCTCGTCGCCGCACGCCTGGAGGAAGTCGGCGACGGTGCGCATGGACGCCCCGCTGCCGCCGAGATCGTCGAAGTCGTACGTTCGGATCAGGACTCGCATCGCGATCGCCTTGTGAGAAGGATGACGTGCTCGCCATCGCGCCGAGTGGCTTGACGAGGCGGAATGATGAAGGCTTGCCGCGACAATTGTCAATCCGGCGACGGCTACAAGGCGATACACAGGGTTTAGGTGGGCCGCAGACGCCCGAAGAGACATTGAAGAGACAGTGACACAGACACTTCACACCCACAATACAGGTTGGCAAGCTTCGCCCTACGTTGTGGCCATCCTGTGCCTCGCCCGGCGGCAAGCACGTGCCGCACCGTCGATCGCGCTCGACCTACGCATATCTCACACGGCCTCCTCACACCCAGGAACACATCATGAGCGACACCATCTGCGTCGTTGGCCCACCCGGTCCCGTTGGAAAGCAGGGACCGCAGGGACGGCCGGGAGTCACGGGTCCGGCCGGACCGGCAGGGCCGGAGGGTTCCACCGGGTCTCGTGGGCCCATGGGCCCTACAGGGCCCGCGGGACCGACAGGGCCGACCGGGTGCGGGGAGAAGGGTGCTACCGGCGCCACTGGCCCGGCAGGGCCCACTGGGCCAACCGGAATCGGGCCCACCGGGCCTTCGGTGTGTGGGGAGACGGGTGCTACCGGCGCCACCGGCCCGGCGGGGCCTACTGGACCTGCCGGTCCCACGGGTCCAGTGGGGCCCACCGGACCTTCGGAGTGCGGGGAGAAGGGTGCAACCGGCGTTACTGGCCCGGCGGGGCCTACTGGACCTGCCGGTCCCACGGGTCCGGCGGGACCCACCGGGCCAACCGAGTGTGGGGAGAAGGGAGCTACCGGTGCCACTGGCCCGGCGGGGCCCACCGGGCCTACCGGCGTCGGCGCACTTGGCCCCGCTGGACCGACTGGCCCCACCGGTGTTGGCGAACGTGGACCCGATGGACCTACTGGGCCAACAGGCGTCGGCGCGCAAGGCCCCGCTGGACCGACTGGCCCCACCGGTGTTGGCGAACGTGGACCCGATGGACCTACTGGGCCAACAGGCGCCGGCGCACAAGGCCCCGCTGGACCGACTGGCCCCACTGGCCCGCGAGGCCCGACCGGCGTCGTGGTTGTAGACGGTGAACCCCTGGGTATCACGGGCCCGATCGGTCCGACGGGCCCTGAGGGGCCGCCGGGACCTGCGGGGCCGACTGGTCCCGAGGGCCAAGGACTACCGGGCCCGCAAGGGCCGACCGGTCCGCGAGGCGCTACCGGCCCACGCGGTCTTCCCGGTGCCGGAGGCTCCGCAATCGACGCTCGCGGAATGCTGCACGTTGTCAACGCGAGCTGGTCGCAGGCGCGAACCCCGGTCAACGTCGATGGGCTGTTGGCTGCCTACAGCGGTTGTGGCGAAGCAGCGGACAAGGTCGGCTTTGTCGTGCAGTTCAGTCAGAGCGTTCAAGTTGCCACCCTGAACATCGACACGGTACTGCTCATCGCGGACGCGGATGAAACGTTCGAGAAGGAGATGGCGGGAGTCGCGCCGGTCCGGACCATTCGGTCGCGCCGGATACCGGTTCGCATCGAGCCTGTCCAGGTGAAAGCGGAACTGTTTCCGGCTCTTCCGAGACCCCTGATCAAGGACTTTCAGCCAGTGGGGGTCAACCCGGATGCCGGAGTGAACGGTGTCCGGATCTTCGTCGACAACCCTGCACCAGACTGGAAGGAGTTCTGGCGCAAATGGCTTGGCAAGGATAACCGTCACTTCCGGATCCACGCGTTGACCGTCGTGCTCCGCGGCGCCTGGATTCTCGGGGAGCAGGATGATGACGACAGGGTCCATGCCCTTGACGGCGCTCCCATTGCGCCCGGTGTCCCCCAAAGGCCCAGTGGACACGGGGTGGAGGGCAACGACTGGTACAGTGTCATTCGGATCAATGCCTGATGAAGCACCTGCACCTCCGTCGAGACTGACCGTTTAGTCCATCACACTCGATACCATCATGAGCGACACGATCTGCATCGTCGGCCCACCCGGCCCGCCTGGACCTGAAGGACCCAGCGGGCCGTGTGGTTCGAGTGGCTGCACAGGACCGACCGGCCCGACCGGCCCTGCGGGCCCGGCAGGCGCGGACGGCTGCGACGGCGCGACGGGCCCGACCGGTCCAATGGGTCCGACCGGCTCCACGGGTCCAATCGGATTCACCGGCCCAATCGGGTCCACGGGACAAGAGGGTCCTACCGGGCCGAAGGGTGCGGATGGGTGTGACGGAGCCTCGGGCCCGGCAGGCCCGACTGGACCGACCGGTCCTATCGGCTCGAAGGGCGCGGATGGGCACGATGGTCCGACCGGGGCAACCGGTCCAATGGGTCCGACCGGCGCCATCGGTCCGACCGGCGTCGACGGTAGCGACGGCCCAACAGGACCAACAGGTTCAATCGGGCCGACTGGCGCCTGTGGATCCGACGGTGCGACTGGCCCCATGGGTGCCACCGGGCCGACAGGGCCGATAGGACCGACGGGCCCTATCGCCTTTGCGGAAGGCACTGCAATACCCGGCCCAACAGGCCCAACCGGACCGGCGGGATCGGGAGTCACGGGCCCCACCGGCGCACTCGGCCCAACTGGACCCCATGGCTCCACCGGCCCAACCGGCCCGACCGGTTCGGCTGGCTCCACCGGACCAACCGGCGTCGGCTTGCTCGGCCCCACCGGTCCGAAAGGCACGCCCGGCCCAACTGGACCCCGAGGTCCAACCGGACCGACTGGCGACGTGAACGGCGGTACCGTCGGCCCCACCGGTCCGACCGGGCCTATCGGATCGACTGGCTCCACCGGCCCGACCGGCGTCGGCCTGCCCGGCCCCACCGGCCCGACCGGCCTCGGCGCTGTCGGTCCTACCGGCCCCACCGGCCTCGGCTTGCCCGGTCCAACCGGCCCTACCGGCCCGACGGGAGTTGGCGTGACCGGCTCCACTGGATCCACCGGGCCGACCGGGCCGACCGGTGCGGGCGCTGTCGGTCCTACTGGCCCCACCGGTGCGATCGGAACCGGCTTCCCCGGTCCCACCGGCCCCACCGGACCACAAGGACCGACAGGCCCGGCTGGATTGGGCGCTATGCCGACGTTCAATCAAGTGATCGGCACAAGCTGGTACCACGACGAAGTGGTGAACCGGTCGCAGTTCGGAAAGAACCTCTACTCCCGAACGCGACGGCGCGGAGCCGAGCAGCCGGGGCTGCTGATCGCGTTCCTCAACCCCGTGCTCGTGCGTACGCTGCACCGTCGCAGCGTGTTCGTGAAGGTCTCGTTCAAGTTGACGCCGAAGCTCAAGAACCTGTTGTTCGCACCGTTCGATACCGAGATCCAGAAGTCCTTCGCCGACCTCGCCAACTTCGAGTTCGAGGCCGTGTTGCCGATGCAGGTGATCCCGGTCGCCATCGACTCATCGGTCGACAACGTGGACCTCGATGTGGACATCGCCATGCGCGATGGCAAGGATGTCCCCGGCCTGATCGGCGGGTACGAGCGGCGCTCGGCTAGGGTCCGGCTCGTCGTCGGATGGGACGATCTGCCGATCCCACCAGACATGAGCGCGGACCCCAGCCCGACGGCGAAGGCACAGGGCGTGTTGCTGCAGCTCGACGACAGCGGCGACGCGGGGAAGTGGAGCGGAATCCTGGAGCGCGTCCACCGCGTGACGGTGGTGCTGCGCGGCGACTACATCCTGGATGCCCAGGGCTCGGGATTGAACGTGGAAAACGGGCGGGCGCTAGATGGCAACAACATCCCGCCGTATCGGATCGGCGACGTCGCGGTCAGCGGCAATGGTACGGCGGGCGGCGACTGGATTAGCATGATCCATATCGATCCGCCGTGAGGTTCGGTGCGTGAGCCAAGATGCTTGGTCGACCTACATTGCGCACGAGACGCGACGAAGGCTTGATCGACGGAAGTCAAATCGACGAGCGAGTGTTCCGCAGCGGGTGATACCAACTGCATCACGCTCCCTCAGATGGCAACGTTGAGGAAAAGCCGCAACCGCTCTTCAAGGCTCGACACGTCTGCTCTATCAGGCAAGGACTCGTAGATGACGCCCCCGAGATCAGCGGGCATTTTCACACCTTCTTCTCTTATAATCAACGTGCGTTCATGGCCTTTGGCGTTTGCGAAGAATCCCGCCTCGAAGATCACGTTGTCGCGAGGCGCCGCCTGCGCGACGCCTCCTTTGATTCGGTCGTCGCGTGTGAACAGAAACACACCACCACTCGTACGCCTCGCGGCGTCGTCCACTTGCTCGAGGATCGTTCTTGCTCCTACGAAGTCGCGCTTCCAGTCGAGCACGGTTGCCCCCAAGCTCGTCAGAATGTTGTGAATGCTGGCTGCCGTCCCGACCAGTTTGCCGCTGTATGCCAAGAAGATGTCCTTGCGTTCTGAAAGCTGGGAGTGCCAAGTTCCCAGGAAAGCGCGGAAGTCGTCCTGCGCTGCCCATGCCGGGTCGGCATCTACTGGAATTACTTTGGCCGTATCGCCGGCGTAATGGTTGAACAAGACTCTTTCCGCTGTATTGCTCTCTATTGCTGCAAGGATCGGGAGGCCATACACACGTGCCATGGCACCTTCGTAGTGGCAATATTCTGAGACCAGCGAGAAAGGCTCGTTCTTTACCATTGATCTAGCGCGCCAAATCGGGAGTCCGAGGACCGCTGCACCAATACATCGCTTCATGACATTATGCGCCTCACCAGAACTCCAAGACTGCGACTTGACCAAGCCTCGACCCCCCTCAGGCGATCCAAACATCTGCACTTCGTATCCCAGGGTCTCGATTTGCTCGACGATCGCCCACTTGATACTGCGACGGCGAGCATCCAGGTGGTCGTCACGAGGGCTGCTAACAAAGATGCGTCGTGTTACGGTCAAGGTGGGGCCTCCTCAGCCATGAAGAAAAGCGAGCGGAGAATTCTCTTGGTAGCAGCAGACCGACCCGTTATCGCCTCAGTGAGCCTCCCTCCCGCGCGGCCCGCGCCGCGAGGATCGCGCCCTCCACCTGGTCCAGCGACACCGGCAGCCCGCGTTCGCTAACTTCGCTGAGCAGCCAGGCGGCCGCGATGCGCAAGTCGGTCTCTTCCGCGGGTCCGGACGCCTGTAGCGCGAGCTTTCCGCCCGCCCTGAGCCGGTCGACGAACGCATACGCTTCGGTCGCCAGCCGCTCCAGCTGGTCGCTCGCGGGAAGGGCGGCATCGTCGCCCTCCAGCCGTCGGAAGACCTCCGCCCTGAGCCAGCTCGCGGCGTCATCGGCGCTGATGCTGATGCCCGACTTGGCCAGCTCCACCTGCAGTGCGTTGGCGGCGAGGCCGATCAGGTGGGTCGCGCGATCCACGCCGGGCGGCAGCGCGACGTCCGCGCGCCGATCCAGGCTCTGGAGCCTGTCGGCCACGGCGGCCGTCGCTGCGGCGATGGCGCCGACTGGCAGGACGCTGCCGACTTTCGACCCGTAGGCGGCGATGACGTAGTTCTTGGCCTCTTCCGGATCGACCTCGATGCCCGACTTCTGCAGCTCCTTCTTCACGAACTCGACCGCCGTCGCCAACTTGCTCAGGCGCTCCGTACGGTCCGGTCCCAGCGGCAGGTCATCCTTCCGCGCCCGCTCCTCGGCCATCGCCACGGCCTGGTCGGCGAGGGCGACGATCCGGCCCAGCCGATCGGCCCGGCCCTTCGAGGCGATGAGGCCGTAATGGCGAATGAGATAGGGCAGCAAGAAGGCAAGCACCGTCACGACTGCACTGACAAACCAGTCGAGGTTGTCCTGGATCGTCTTGGCATCCGGGAGGTCTGGCTGCATGAGCATCACGGCGAATGCGTTGACCACGGCTCACGACCCCTTTCGCGCCGACTATTCTGTCACCTCGATGATATTATCGAGTCGCCATGACTTACCCACGGCGTTGATGATAGTGAGTGATCGAAAGCCCGGAGTGAACACCGGAGCCTCGTCGCGAACGAGTTGGAAGATAAGGCGCTGTCGACTGTTCGTCAACTCTACTCTTTCGACCCAAGAACTTTCGACCCTCAGTCCTTGGCCAACAGATACTTGAGTCTCTTTTGCAATGTTACCGCAAAGGAATCCATCCCCTTCAAGAGTCACTTCGATGTACTTCGCGATGTCGTGTGGCACTGGGCCCCACTTGATCGCGCTATCGGCTGTGCCGCCATGTCGCGTAATCTCTCGTACCATTTGCGGCGCCCCGCTGGTATATTTGTACTGCGCAACAATCCGATGCACGACGATCTCACACTCCCCAGATGTGGGAGGCTCAACGCCGCCCGAACCGTTCGTACCATCCGTCACTGCCTCCCCACACCCCCACCACACATGCCCGAACGACAGCACGTTCCGCCGGCAGGCGCAGTGGTCGATTCCGTTATCGCCGAATGTCCCCTCGGCGTTGAACGAGACCTTGGCCAGGACCACGCAGTCGTCGCTGCAGCCAGGGCACGGGGGAGATGGGTTGCCAACGAGCGTCTCAGCCGTCTTGGCATTGGCGACCATGCTCAGCGGCGGCGGGCCTTTGTGGGAGTCCGGGCACGAGTCCAGGATGCAGATCTCGTAGCCGTCGCACCAGCGCGACTCCTCGCATTGCGTGTCGTCGCAGCCGCACCCGGCGGGGTACACCGGGACCTTGCGCGTCTTGAACTCCTTGTAGCGCACCCCGATGTAGACCGTGCCGGCTTCGTTGTTCGGGACGCGGACCGGCGTGCACCACGGATCCTCCCACGCACCCGCGGGCTCGCCGGACTTCACGGCCAGCCCTGACGTGCGAACGTCGACCTCGCGCGGGCAATCGATGTAGATCTCGTCGCCGCCGGGGCCGAGGACGTAGCCCGGCTGGACCACGACGGTCCAGGGCTTGGGGACGTCGACCTCTTTGCCGGAGGCGTCCTTTCCCTTCATTGTGGCCGCACAAACCTGCGCCCCGCACACGACGCCCCAGCCATGGAGGTACTTGTTGTGCCGCCGCATCTTGTCGCGGAAGTACGCCTGCTCAAGGTTCATGTCGTCGGGCGTGATGAGCTGGCGCGGGAAGTAGCGCGGCCGCTCCATCACGCCGGCGTGGCCTTGGCCGCAGCCGCAGCCGCAATCAGTGGTGCGTTGCATGTCTCACCTCGTGCTGAGTGGTCATCGGTTGGGGCCACGCCGGGCCTGGATGAGGTCCAAGAGCATCTCGAAGAGCAGCCGGTTGGAGTACGCCACCCGCCGGCGGTAGATGTCGACACGATCGATGACGAAGCGCGGCGCGTCGCCGGATTCATCCAGATCGAAGTGCACGTCGGCCAAAGGCAGCCACGACGCTTCGGGACGTTCGCGGCAGCCCGTAAGCTCGTTCTCGTCCGGGATCGTGACCCAGTCGACGATCTTGTCGTAGTTCACCCGGCCGCGTGTGACGACATCCGGGATGTTGCAGTGCAGATCGATGCGCTGCGATCGGCCGGCACGGAAGTCGAACTTGTACCACTCGCGGATGGTGCCGGCATTGCATGACTGCCCGCCGTGGCAGTCCCCCGCCAACACCGGCACCGGGTCGACCTGGCACTCGTGGTAGCCGATGAGCACCTGCACCCAACCGTTGGGCCCCTTCTCATCGTCGTCGTCGTCCTTGCCCGGAGGGCCATGGCCGACGTGCCGGCTGGCGGTGCCCGCGCCCCCATACTCCTCGGTCAGCTCCAGAGCCTCGATGATCCTGTCCTTCGGAATGGGCAGGCACTTGACGTCCGACGGCACCACGATGGGCCGCCCCCAGGCATCGATGGCCACGCCATGGGCAATGTCGATCACGGGAGTCTCGGGCTCTTCGCAGCCGTCGCAGTCCTGCCGATGCGTGACGTTGAGCCCGCAGACCACGCCCCGGCCGATCACCAGTCTGTTCAGCATCGAGCGCAAGTGGTTGTGATAGTGCGTCTCCAGCTGGAAGTGGTACGCATCCATCATCTTGCCGTGGAAGTAATTGTTGCGGAGCGGCGACGTGATGTCGGTACCCCTCGATCTGGCTCGTTGCGAGCGGTTCATCGTTCCTCCTGAAGATACGCTGGATGGATGCGCACGGATGTTCTTTCTCTAGCGCAGGCGCGTCGTCACGCCCAGACGGCTCCGGTCGCCGATTGCGCCCGGGGGATCGCCCCCGAGGGTGATTTCGGGCGCGGCGGCATCGGCATCGCCCAAGGGCGACACGCCCGGCGGGCCCGCCACCACGGTGTCGATGCCGACCCGGGCCTGCCAACCGATCCGCATGCGCGGCTCGATGACACAAAGCTGGTAGGTGGTGTGCGCCGGCTGCTCGCGATCGATCACGGCCCGCACTGCATCGCGGACGGCATCGCTGTAGCCTGCCCCGCGATAAAGCAGTACGCTGAACTGATGGGCGACGTCGGTAAACAGCGGCTCGCCGACCTGATCGCCTGAGATGAGGTGCGACCCGTCCAGCGTCGCCGTGGACCCGACGATTGCGCCCTGAGGCGCCGCCGGTGCCAGCATCGTGGTGAGGCCGAGCACCGAGCCTTCGGACTCCAGGGACGACGCCGCGTCGCCGGCCGGCGGCGCCAGCGACCACCACTGGGTCGTCAGGTAGGGTTCCTGGATCCGCACGTCTGCGCCCGTGTAAAGCCGAACGGCGCGCCGGAGCCCCTCGACCGTTCCCCGCAGGCCGTGCATCTCGATCGCTTCCGCGATCGCACGCCGTTTGGTCGGCTCGGACCAGTCCTCGTGGACCTCCAGCCCGAGCCAACTGCCCAACCACGCCAGCCCGGACTTCGGCGCCGCCGCGGCGTCGAAGTACTGCGGCAACCGATCGATGCTCCGCTCCGCTTCGCTAAACAGGCTCTCGAACATCGTCAGGAAGCGCGCCAGGAAGCGGCGCGACGCATCGTCGCCCTGATACACCGCGGGCAAGTGGGGCAGCCACGTCAGATGATCGAACTCCAGCCGGACCTGCTTGAGCGCCGCGCTCTCCAGACCGTCACCGGTCATGGCCACGCCCACCCACACCAACTCGCCTCCCGGCGCGCCGGGCACCAGGCATTCCGTCACATCGATCGGTAGTCCCAACCAGGGCGAAGGCACCGCTTGTCCGGTTGCGGACAGCCCGGGGCCATGCGACAGCCCGGCCTTCAGCGCATTGTCGAAGTCTTGAACCCGGCCACGCCACGGGGGATCGCCCACCGGTGCCGGTTCTTCGGGCCGCGTGCAGAGGACGAATAGCTGTACATGCGCGCCGGGCTTCGCCTCCAGCTCCGACGTAATCCAGTGCCACTGCTCGGCGCGGTAGCTGTCGTTGCGGAACGGTCCCCCCCACGCATATCCGTAGCGGGCATGGCCGCCGCGCACGGTCAGCGTCACGGGCGCCATGCCCGCGCCGGGCTGGACGATCAGGCCACCCTGCCCGTCGATCCCCAACGCCGCCACCGGCCCGTCGTATCCTAGGGCTGCCCCGACGAACGTGCCGTCGGCCAGGAAGCGCAGGATGCGCCGGCCGGCATTGTCGCCGACGTAGATGCCTTCGGCGTCAGCGGCGAGACCCATGGGCTCGATCGGTTCGATCGAAGTATGTGCGACACCCGACCCCTGGTCTGTTTCGACCTTGAGACTGCGTTCATGGACACCCGTCGCAAAGAAGACATGGACCCAGCCCGCGGCGCCGTCGAGGACGTAGACCCTGCCCTTGCGCCGGCCGCCGCTGGTCGCGACGGCGACCGGCCGCTGCCACGCAAGCTCCTTCTCTTTGATCGCGCTTCGAACCTTTTCCCAGAACCCAACATCGACGCGTCCTTTCGCATCGAACTTCTGCACCCGCGCCGTCGTGTGCTCCGTCACGTAGACGCTGCCCTCGCGATCGACTGCTACAGACCACGGCTTCCGGAACTGCCCGTCGCCATCGCCCCAACCGCCCCACACGTCGACGAGCTGGAGCGTCGCGAGCTCGAAGAGCTGCAAGCGGTGGTTCAGGCTGTCGACCACAACCAGCGCGCGGCGGGACGGGTGGTAGGCCAGACCCCGCGGCTCGTACACCGTCCCCGGCACATCGCCCGGACCACCGATGCAGGCCAGCGGCGCCCGGCTCCCGTCGCACGGGTCGACGCGCCACACCTGATGCCGCACGACATCGGCGAAGTACGCCGCACCGTCCGGGCCTACCGCGATGCCGCCGGGCTCCGTCGGACGGGGCAGCGCGGCGAGGCCCGCCGGCGCGTCGCCCTCCAACCCCGGCAGATGCGCCAGGCGCAGGGCGCCGTCCTCGTCCAGGGTGAGGCCCCTCAACGTGAACCCGGCCCAACGGTTCTCGCGATTGAGGTACCGGAAGCGTGGCGCGCCGTGCATCGTCATCCCTCGACGCCCATCCATACGACGGACCAGGGCGAAAAAACGGGCCGGAGTGCATCAGTGATCGAAGCGCTCGGTGCAGCGACCGAGGCGCTCGGCATAGAGACCCCTTCGACGGCAGCTCCAGTAGCTGCCGGTGTCGCCGCGGACGCTGCCGGCATGGCCACTTCGCGAACCACGTTGAGCCCACCGCCGGGCGGGACTTCTATAGGCTGAGCAGGTCTGGGCGGCGGGATCTCCATCAGCAACACTCCAACCGTAAAGCCATCGGAGCGGGGATCGAAAACGGTTACCGGCCCGTCAAAGGCAGAGTGCACGTATGCGTTCACCCGCCAATCCAACGGCCGCTTGCCGTCGATCCGAACGGTGTAGCACGGCACGGCTCCAAAACGCGCCGTGGAGGTGTCGATCTCGGCGCATAAGCCGATAATGATGTCGCTTCCTTTGTCGTTCTTTGTCGTCCAAGGCGTCCACGCCACCGGATTGGCGACGCCGCACGCGATGTACGGCTGCTTCGACGGCCTGGCGTTTCGGCGGCGGTCGATCTCAAGGCTGAAGAGCTCGCAGTTCAGGATGCGCACGCGGCCCAAGAGGATACGGCGACCGGACTTGACGAGGGGGGAGATTTCGTGCTCGGTCTTGACCAATACCCAGCAGAGTGCCGGAGCCTCGCGCAATCGCACGGCGCCACGTTCGGACTGCGCGCAGATCGTCGCCCGCGTTTCCGCCTCGTTCAGGTCGTCATCATCGGCGTAGTTGATGGTGAGATCGTAGATGGCGGGCGTACCCTTTCCGGCGCCGGCGACCGGCGGGAGCGCAAGCTGGACCGCTTCCGTTAGCACGATCTCGCGCCCAAGATCGTCGATCGCGTAGCCCGCCATGACGGTGACCACGCGATCGCCCTTGTTGCCGACGATCGCCAGCCCGCTGCCGATGCCCACCTGGTGCAGTGAGCGGTTGTGCAGCCAGCGCATCTCGCGGTTGGCGATCTCGACGGCTTGAAGATCGGACGCGAGCAGGCGTTGACCGTTGAAGAACGCCGGTCGCTCGTGAGCCTGGAAGTCGCTGGAGCCCGTGGTCAACATGCGTCACTCTCCCGAGTCTTCTGCTTGCAGGTCCTTCAGGCACGTCAGACACTGAACGCCGAGCCAGCACACCTGAAGATGTTCGCCGAACGCCAACCAAGCCCCGGTGTCGCCAAATCGATTCGCAGCCTCGCCGTGAGTGAGGGAGACGTTCCGCATGAGCACGCGAAACGTGAATCGCCGATGATCGGCACCGGGAGCGACATGACCGAAAAACCCGCGCGGCTGCGGAAGCTTGTCACTGTCCTGTCCGACCTCGATCACCTCGTTCAACCACGCGAAGTAACAGGGCACCCCATGCTCGGGCGCGAACAACGCCGCGGAGGTATCGACTTCGGTCTCCAATCCCAGCGATCCCACTTCGGCGACCTTCCACACGATCCAGGGCGTAAACCCCAGCCGCGTTTCGCCGCTGGCGACCAGCGGTCGCGCCATCGCATGGGTAAACGTCGTGTGGACCTTGACTTCCCCATTCGCTCGGAACGTCACGAGCGATACGGCATCTCGACTGGGCGCCGCTGGAGGCGGCACCCAGGTGAATACCGCCGTCGTAACGCCGCCGATGTCGCACGCCCAAGGACAGGGCGCCGGCAACTGAGGTGCCGGCGACGGCGGCGGCGGTTCCACCCGGACGGGCATTCGGTACGACACGACCAGGGTCCAGTCGCCGATCTTCGGCACGGCGCGGCGAACCGGGAACGGGCTGATGATCTCGCGCCCATAGGCGTCATAAGCGACGCCGGGGCTGATCTCGACAGCCGCCGCACCTACCATCGGGCGCTTCATCGTCGCCGAATCCCGCACCTCCATGCCCGTCGCCACGCCATAGGCCTGATGCAGCGCGCGGTTGTGCCACCAACGCAGCTGATCGTCGATGGCCGCCTGTGCCCGGAAGTCGCGCCCGCGCAGGCGTTCGCCCGGGAGGTGCCGCACGCGTTCGAGCGCACGGCGATCGAACGCGTTCATGGCTGCCTCACTTCGATGGCGTGCCGGCCGGACGCCACCAGGCCGAACGGCCCGATGCAGAGGTTGGCACACGACGCCAGCCCATCCTCGTCCACCAGCTCGAGGTCCACGACGAAGTCCACGCCCGCCGTCTCGTCGATCACCTGCAACACCTCCGAACGGTAGACATCCCGACCGAGAGGCCAGCCCTCTTGGTCCGTGCCGCCTTTCAGCGGGTGGAAGAACCGCTCCAGACTTGCCGCGATCCGCTCACGTGCGCCGCCAGGGCCGACCCCAGAAAGCAACTGCACCTTGGCGCGCACCGTGACGACGTGATACGTCGGGCCGACCACCTCGATGCGCGAGCCGATCAGACGCCGACGGGCCAGGTAGGACGCGACCGTGCGCCGCAGCTCGGCCGACGGCATCGGCCGCGCCTGGGGCAGATGGGGGATCACGACCACCGTGACGATGCCCGGCGCACGGTAGCAAGGCAGGCGCGGATGTACGTTGGCGCACGCATGCGCCCGTGCCAGCCGGACGCCGGGCGTGTGAAGCGCGACCTGCTCGAAGTCCTCCAGCGTCACCGCCCGGGTTCGTTCCTCCATCCGTTCGATTGCGCGGCCCTCAGCATGGGCCAGCGTCTCGGCAGCCGCGCCTTCGGCGGCCGGAAACGGCTGCGACACCACGAGCGCGTCGATCCATGACAAGGCGTCCGCGGCACCGACCGACAGGCCGGGCGTCGATCGCTCCATTTCCGCGACCCGGTCCTCGACCGCCGCGACAAGCGCCTCCCAATGCCGGAACCTGTCCTTGCCGGCCAGCGCCCGGATGGTCCCGGCGGGCACGTTGCCGGCTTCGGCGCGGGTCACACGGTAGTCCACCTGAATCTCGCTGCCTTCCCCCACGGTCGACCCATGGGCCCCATCGCCGACCGTGATCTCGCCAGCGGTAGCATCCAGCACGAAGTGTCGGTCCGTCGGCGACGACGCGTCGAGGTCATCGCGCCGCTCCCACAGCGCCCACGTCCCATCGGGCCCAGGCTCCGTGAACAGCCGCACGCTGGAGGCGATCACCGGCTTCTCGGGCAGCGCGATGCGCTGGAACGGCTCGCCGGTGCCGATGGCCCCGCCGGCCGCGATGCCTTCCCCCCCGCTCTCGACCGCCTGTTCCACGCGCACACCGTTCACGATGACGTGGTGGATCGCCGGCGCCGCGTCGTACTGCCCCGCGGCCAGCCGGCAGCGTACGTAGTAGCGATTGGCCCGCACCGACCCCATCGCCTGACCGATCATGGCCGCCGGCGCCCGGAGGACGACCCGCCCGTCGAGCGTGAACGCCCGCGTGCCGTCGCGCACTTCGCCCCGGTCGGGATCCAGCGTCCGCCACACGCCCGGCGCCACCGCAATCTCCCATACCGTGCGCACCGAGTGGTGCCTCAGTGCCGCAGCCTTGTCGATGCGCCGCGACGACGTCGTGGCCGGGCGCGACGCCATAGCCCCAGGCAGGACGATCTGTGTATCGGCGCACGGCAGCGCCGACGCCGTCGCGTTGCCGGCGGGAACACGAACACACCCCATCGTGCCGGACAGCTCGTCACACCCCTCGTGGTTCGCCGACCACTCACGGATCAGAGATCGGCGTTCGGTCGCGCTCACAGCCGCATCCGCGCCAAGGAAGTAGAGGCTCACCGGTTCGTCCCGCGGGAACGCGACGTCGAAGCCAAGGTAGAGCGCGGCGCCCGGGCGGGGGTCATCGCCGAAGGGCCGCAGCGGCTCGCCGGCGGCGGGAAGCCCCGTCACGTCGTGGAACCGCCCCTCGATCTCGCGCTGGATCGACTCGAGCCTCGCCGGAGCGACCGTCACGGCATGCTTGGCGCGAAACAGCGTTCGGACGCCGAAGACGTCGGTGCCGGCGAACTCCGTGCCGGCGGGCAGCCGGAACGGCTGCGATCCGACCTTCGTCGCGTCGAAGCCAAGACCCAGCACCGTGCGTGCCGGTGCGGGCGGCCGTAGGCGGATCCCCGCCAGCGCCAGGAACTTCCGCCGATGGCGCTCCGGGATGAGGTTGACCCGATACACGTCCATCTCGGCGATCCAGGCCAAGAGCTCGATGAACGTGATGCCGGGGTCCGAGTCGTTGTGGTCGGTCCAGTCCGGCGCGTAGACCGGCAAGAGGGCGCGGCCTTCCTCGACCAGGTCGGCCCAGCGGCGATCGTCGAGGTTCGGCATCGGCAGCGCCATGATCACGCCTCGCTCGATCGGAGCTTGAGCCGGATGTCGCCGGCCACGACGGTCCCATCTTCCGGCACCCGCGCCGAAAGTCCCTGCACGGCGCCGTCGCGCAGCAGCGCCACGCTCACGGCGTAGTCCACCCCGGACACGCGCTCCAGCACCGCCGCCACATCCGAGAGGTAGACCGCGCGGCCCGGCTGCCAGCCGCGGCCGTCGGCGCCGCCGCTCAGCGGGTGCAGGAACGCCGCGATGGCGCCCCGCGCCGCCTGTTCGACGGCGCCGGCCGTCGAGGCATCGCGGACGGCTATCTCGGCATCGATGTCGACCGGGACGTAGACGGGACCGGTGACATAAATGCGGTCGGCTGCCACCAGGTCGGCGGCGGCATGACGGGCGATGTAGCGGCGCACAGCCTCGCGCAGGCCGAAGGACGGCCATGGCCGGGATTCGGCGCTCTGCGGGATGATCACCACGGTCACCCAGCCCGGCGCCCGGCGCCCGGACGGATCGCGGCCGGGGATCGCCCGGGCGACGGCGACGCTCGACGCCGCCTCGCGCGCCATCGTCGCGAAGTCCGGACCCGCCACGGCACGGCCGCGATGGCGGACGGTCTGCGGGCCGCGCAGCAGCACCGTCTCGGCCAGCTCGCCGTCTGCCCCGCCCTGCGCCGGCCGCGGGTTGAAGACCTTCTCGACGGCGCCGACCGCCCCCAGCACCTGGTTAATGGCTTCGGCGGCGGCGTTGCCGGCGACCCCGCCGCCGGTCCGATAGCGGCGCGCCAGGATGGGCGCGCCGACCGGTGGTACCCTGCCCCTGTGGCCGTCGCCGAACGCGGCGCGCCCACGCGCCCGGTCGACGGTGTAGTGGCGATCGCCCGACGCCGAGAACCGCATGTGCCCGCGCGCCGGCTCCTCCCAGCGCACCCATACCTCGGTGACCCGCTTCTGGCGATCGCGCTTGAACCGCAGCGTACCGTACTCGAACTCCAGCGGCGTACCGTCCGCGGCCAGCATGTCTTCGATATCGCGCACGGCGCGCTCGTCGCCGTTGAGGACGTCCAGCGCCACGATCCGCCATTCGACGTCGGCGCGGCGGCCCGCAAGCTCCCGCACTTCGATGACCTGGCCCTCCAACACCGGAACCTGGCGAAACGCGAACCCCTGGTTGGTCTGGCCGGTGCTCGCGCCGAGCGGCTCGTTGACGATGGTTTGGTTCTGCGACGCCCACACCGCGTTCATGTGGATGGCGTTGATCACCGGCACGCCGGGCGGCTCGTCCTCCTTGAGCCGCGCGCGCACCCAGTGGAGCGGTGTGCCGAACCGCGCCAGCGCTTCGCCATCCGCCGGACCGATCAGCGCCAGCATGCCCGGCGACCGCAGCCGGCGCGTCTCGTCCTCGACCCCCGCCAGTGCCTGCCAGCCGCCGCCGTCCCAGTACTCCCACACCTGCGCCGGACCGCCGCCCGCCGCCGACTGCTCTTCGGCGTCGATATACAGGCTCAGCGCATCGACGGGGAGGGCGCGGTCGAACCCGAGGTAGAGCGCCGCCGTGATATCGTCCACCGGCGTGAACGGCTTCAGCGCCTTGCCCGGCCACTTGGCCGTCTCGGTCTCGTCGACGTACTGGAAGTCGTTGTGCGTGATCACATGCTTCGGGAACTCCGGAGCCGGCTTCCACACGTAGCCGATGCGGAAGTCGGAGAGGGCGGGGGGCTGGGGGAAGAAGGCCTTGACTGGTGGAGCAGCCTGCACTTGTTGGATGATACCGAAGCTGCCGTTGACCACGCGCACGCGCATCCACAGCTGCTCGTCGCCGTTGACCTTCACCTTGGCCATGTCGGGATGGACGACGAACCCCTCGATGATGCCCGACTTCGTGAACCGTTCCGCAGCGGTGTTGCCTGCGCCGCTGTCCCCCTTGGAAGACCGGACGCACTTCCAATCCCGGCCATCGTAATACTCCCATGCCAGCTCGTGTTCTACCTTGTCCGGCAAGACCTGGAACTTGGCCACGGGTTGAACCGGTGCGGCGATTGCCACACCGACCTTAAAACTGGCACCCGGCTTCGAGAACACCTCTTCACATGTGAAGTAGAAGGCGCCCCCCGCGACCACTTGCGGGCCGAAAGGCTGTAACGTGCCGGTAAGATCGATCTTGTCCGGGCCAGCGAAGGCCTTGTCGAGACGGACACCATCCAGCAACGTTGTGTGTGGAATCGATCTCAAGTGCTTGTGGGAGAGGTCAATGGTCAAGGGGTACTCGTGGTCGATGGGGACGTCCAAGGTGTTGGGGACTGTTGCGCCGATCGTGACCGCCATGGACATCTGTGCCGGGTTCGTAGGAATGGCCACTGTAAACGTGAGCGAGCCGGTAGCATCGGTCGTACCAGGTCTGGGTCCGTTACCCTCGTCAATACGTACAGGAACTCCTGGTTGAGGCGCTCCATCGGCGTCGGTGATAGAAACCGTCAAGGAAACGCCCTGCAACTGGAAGACGCCAGCGTTGTCGGCGCCATCGACGTTGTAAGTCACGCCGAGATGGCCCAACGACAGCCCGTGTCCCGTCTCATTCTGCAGCTTGATCTGGTCCACCTCGGGCAGGATCGCCACCGCGCCCGGCGCCAGCGTCCGGTCGTCCGCCAGGCGCCCGCGCACCCAGAAGGCCTCGATGCCGTTGACCGTGGTCTTCTCGGACTTGGCGAAGTCCGCCTCGAGGCGCACCTTGCCGCCGTGCCGCAGTCCCTCCGTCCCATCTAGCCGCCGCGCCTCGACCTCGTCGCACTCGCGGCGGGCCGACTTGAACTCGCGCCAGACCTTGCCATCCCAGTACTCCCACGTCAGGTCGATCGACTCGCTCGCACCCTCCAGGAGGTCGAAGAGCACCTCCACCGTCGTGTTGCCCGAAAGCGCCAAGAGCGTGTCGTGCGCCAGATAGATCGCGTGCGGCGTCGTGCGCAGCGCGCGCGGGTCGAACAGGCGCATGGGCTTCTTCTCGGCGAGCGCCGGCGTGTGGTCGATGTAGCCGTCGCGGCCCGGCACGAGGCTGAAGACCTGGGCCAGCCTGGCTCCGGCCAGGCCGACGGCGCGCTCGGTCTCGAACACGAGCTGATCGGTGCCGCCGGGGGGAGGCGGCGCGGCGACGCGCGTGCCCGCCGGCACGCGGCTGTCCTGGGCCCCGGCGGCAAGCTCGAAGACGATCGGTGCCCTGGCGGCCCGCGCGGGGATGAGCTGGATGCCGAGAAGGTCCAGAAAGGCCAGCTCGTTGCGGTCCAGGCTGCGGTCCAGGCGGCGCAGGATGGTCTGCGCGTAGCTGGCCGCCACCTGGATGAGCCCCGCATCCACCCGCGTGCCTTCAGGGTGCCAGCCGGGAAGATAGCCGGCGCGGCGTGCCAGGAGGGCATCGCGCAGCGCCAGCCCGGCGCGCGCGTCCAGAACCGGCTTGATCCGGGTCGTCGTCACGCCGGCCTTCCTTCTTCGAGATAGAACGGATAGACCAGGTTCTCTACGGTGTTGGTGACCCGCACGCGGTAGGTGACATGGATGTTCAGCGTGTTGCGCTCCGCCGGGTCCGTCGCGACCTGCACCGACAGGACGTCGATCCGCGGTTCCCAGATGGTCAGCGCGTCCTGCACCCGTGTCTGCACCGCGGCAAGGGTCGACGTGTTGACCGGCTCGAAGACGAAGTCCTTGAGGCCCGCGCCGAAGTCCGGCCGCATCACGCGCTCGCCGCGATTGGTGAACATGATGATCCGGATGGCCTGACGGATGTCCTCGTCGTAGGCCGCCTCGGCGATGGTGCCATCGGCTTCGAGGCCGGGCGGGAACGCCCACCCGACACCCAGGAACGCCTTCGCCGGCTCGACGTTGAAGCGCATCGTCAGCCCCCGATCTGTACCGTCGCCAGGCCCATGGCGATGGTGTTGGGCGGGCCGGCCTCGACGACCATGTCGCCCTGCCGGGCGGCCGGCAGGCCGTTGATCAGCACCGTCAGGCTGCCCTTGGCCACGACGCCGCCGACGTGCGGCTTGGGGCCGTCGAACAGCGGGCAGGTGTGGAAGTCCGCCGTCGCCCGCCATGCGGGCAGGCCGCCGATCAAGACCGTCGGGCTGCCCGGACCGGGAGTCAGCGGCGTGCCGTGGCTGGTCAGATCGCCCATGCGGGCCGCAGAAGGCATGGTGATTCGCTCCTAGTTGATCTTCACGAGGCTGCCGCTGACGCTTGTCAGCGCGTCGCCTTTGATGTCGACGTTCATGGCGCTGATCGTCAGCCTGGCCGTGGCTTTGATCTCGACGTTGATGCCTTCCAGCGTGACCGTCTGGGTCTTGTCGTCGAGCGTCAGCTTCAGCGTTCCGGCCGTGTTGACGACCTCGATGGTCGTCGGGTCCATCGTCACCTTTTGCCCGGTAGAGGTCTTGATGGTGATGGACTGCTTGAGGTCGTCGAACTCGACCTCGTGGCCCGGCGCCTTGGAGACGCCCGTCTTCAGCTTGCGCTTGGTCAGAAAGTCCTGCGGCCCGCCGAGCGGGGCCTTGTCGCGGGCGTTCCAGAGGCCCCCGAGCACGTAGGCGTCCGTGGCGTCGTCGTGGTGGAACGCCACCAGCACCTCGTCGTCGACCTGAGGCGTCCAGACAAACCCGCGATCCGGCCCCCCCCCCACGCCCAGCAGCCTGGCCCAGGGCTCCAACCCCGGCCGCGTCGGCACGCGCACCTGCACTCGCCCCTCGCCGGTGAGATCCAGGTTGTTGGTCACGACGCCCGGCGCGACGGCGAAGCCGGGCGCGGTCGCCGGTCCGCCCGCGGTCGCCAGCGTATCGATCAGTCCGTTGAGCATCGTCGACCTCGTGTCATCGTCGCGCCGGATCGCATCGCCGCATCGCGTGGCCTCGTCACCTTACGTCGCACCATCACATCACTTCGCACCATCGCGACGCCAGATCGCCTCATCGCGCGCATGTCACGCCACCCGCTGCGCCAGGGTGCGCGCCATGCCTTCGGCACCTTTGGGCACGGCCATCTGGCCGAACCACGCCTCCTTGCGCACCTCGAACGCCGTCTTGTAGCCGCCCGAATCGAATGTGTGCGTGGCCTTGGTCACGCGGTACAGCCCGCCAAACGCCTGGCCCACGCCCTCCATGTTGATGACCTTGCCGACCTGGATGCGCGGATCGCCGACGCTGCTGGCGGACCCGGTCAACCGGTTGTTGAGGCGCGGCAGGAGCTCGTTGAACAGCTTCTGGGGCGCCATGGCGAAGCTCGCAGGCTTGATGTCGACTGTGTTGGCCGCGACATCCTTGCCCAGGATCTCTTCCAGGCTGATGCCCAGCACCTGGCTGGGCATGACCCGCAGGTCGAACGACGTCGTCTCGTCGTCCCACTTCAGGACGAGCAGGAACTCCGTCTTCAGGCTCTCCACCCACACCCGGGCCGACACGCCGGCGATGTCGCCAACGGTCGTCCGCCTCGGCGCGAAGTCCATCAGCGAGGTGCCATGGCTCAGCGTCAGATCGGGGTTGAAGTCTTCCACCATCGACTTGAACCGCAGTGCGAAGCCGCGCGGCTCGGCGGCATGGTCGATGTACATCTCCCAGCCGTTGTCCTTGGCGATGGCGGTGAGGAACTCCAGGTCCGAGAGGCTCTCCTGCACGCGTACCGCCTTCTGGGCGATCTGCGGTGCGACCAGGTGCGTAGCCAGCATGCTCAGGAGCGACAGCGCCCCGCCCACCGGGTCGATGTCCGGCTGGAGCTGGCCGGCGAGCGTCTGGATGTTCAGCATGTCCGGCAGTGGGAAGTTCCCCATCGAGGGGATGCTCTTCTGCATCCCGCGGTCCTTCTTCGGCCGCGCCAGCCGGTGCATCCGGTCTTGCGCCGCGATGTTGATGGTGGGGATCCCGCTGCTGGGGAACGTCGGCTCGACGCCGGTGATTTCTCCGGCGAAGACGTGGACGAGCGGGTCCGGCGCGTAGCCGATGAGCAGGTCGAGCGGCTTGTCGACCTCCAGCAGCGGGTGATCCAGCCACTGGTAGCCCACGTTGGCGATGGCGACCTCGACGCGGTCGGCGCCTTCGAGCCCGCTGTCGAGCTTGACGCTGATGATCGACGCGCGCAGGCCCGGCGGCAGCTTGTCGTCGTCGATGCGCACGTCGAACTGAGGCGCGTACGGTCCGAGCGCGGACATGTCAGCTCACCGCCTCGCCGGTGTCCGGATCGTTGAACGGCAGCGACGGGATGGTCAAGCGCTGGCCGACGAAGAGTGTGCGGGGGTCGGCGATGCCATTGACCCGCGCGATCGGCCGCCACTTCTGCGGGTCGGCGTACAACGCGCCGGCGATGCCGCTGAGCGTCTCGCCGTGGCTGACGGTGTGGATCTTGTGGAAGTCGGCGGTCTCGCGCTTGACCTTGGCCGATTCCTGCTCCGGGTTGATCACCTCGTTGAACTTCACCGTCACCCACGCCCGGACCGGTGTGCCGTCAGGCATGAACATCACGAACTGCTGGTTGGCGCTGACCAGGACGCAGCGAAGCTGGAGCGACGCCCACTTCACGTTCAGGATGGGCGGTGCGTGGAGCTGTGGGTCGATGTCGATCAGGCGGGTGATTTTGCGCGTCTCTTCGCGCACGTCGGTCTTCTTGAGGTTGGCCGCTTTCGCGGGATCGGCCGGCGCGTAGGTGTCGAAGAACAGCTTCATGTCCAGCGACTTCTGGCCGCCGCTGACGAACTGGACGATGGGGCCGGAAAGGCCCGGGATCTCCTGGGACGCGAACTTGTTGTCCTTGCTCACGGTGTACTCCTCGGGGTTGAAGAGCACCGGCAGCATCTCCCCCGTGTGTTCCACCTGAATCTGCAGCTTTTCCAGTCCCATGTCTGATCCTTGTCCTGGCTTCGCAAGGCCGACCTTTGCATCGCGCCGTCGACACGGCGCGGGCTAGAACGACCGCCCCAATCGCTCGCGCTGGGCCGTCAGGCGGCGGTCGAGCTGCCGCACGACCTGATCCGCGACCCGCTGTACTTCGACTTCCGTCCACGCGGGCGGCACGTCTGGCGGTGGGGCGATCCCCGTGCCCTCCGACATCGTGCTGGTGAGCGCCACGCCTTCCGGAAGGTTGACCACCAGCGGCGCCTGGGCCGGCTGGCGCGTGACGATCGATCGCGGCGTCAGCAGCTCGACACGCTGGTGACGCTCGGCAAGACGCCGCGATATCTCGGACAAGCGATCGGCGCGGTAAGCGCCCTCGTACCGGCCGGTGGGCGACGTCCGGCTCGCGGTTTCGGCGGCCGCATCGGCGCGCGCCAACGCCCGCGCCACGGGAGACCAGACGAGCAGCGGTCGCGGCACATGGGGTGCGGCGCCGCGTTGCGCGTCGGGCGGCGCGTTTGGCGCGCGTCCGCCGGCGGAGATCGCGGGCGCATCGAGCGGCTTCAAAGGCCCGAGCACCGTCATCGCCGCAGACGGATGAAGATGGTCCGATGCCCGCGCGGCCATCGCTGCGGCGGCCGGGTTGGCGCGCAGCACGCCACGCGCCGCGGATGCTGCGCCTTCGCGGTCCGGCCCGCGCTGGCCCAAATCCGCGACTTGCCGGAGGAGACGCTGAAGGGCGAGCACGATGGTCGGGCTGAACGTCCGATCGCCCGCGCTCCATCGATGGTTATGCAGATGGATGCCGCCCATCGGCGCGAGCCATGTCATGCCGGCGCCGCCGCGCATCGACGCGAACCCGTAGCGCGCGGCCAATGCCTGGGCCCAAGCCGACCAGTGTCGACCCGACCAGCGGCGTTCCGCCCACCTTCGTCGCCGCAACAGCCCCTGCAACATCGTGTTGGTCGAAGTGCTCATCGTGTTTGCTCGTTCATGCGCTGATGAATGTTCGAGATCTGCTCTACCCACCGCCGCCGGTCCGGGTGCTCCAACTCCATGATCGCCTCGGGCGACCAGTGGAAGTGGTACGCGATGAAGGCTACCTCCTCGTACAGCGCCCCGAGGGGGTAGCCGATCACCCCCCCACGCCGTTGAGCTCCACGCGGTACTCGTGGGCGCATTTGGGGCACACGGCCGGCACGGCCGCCTTGCCGGTGCGGTTGATCTCGTTGTAGAACTCTTGCAGGTAGGCCAGGTCGGCGGCGAAGAGCCCCTCGACGACCTTGGGGTTGATGTGCCCCAACGAGCCCAGCCGCGTGATCACCCGCGAGAGCAGGATGACGACGAGGTACGCCTGGTTGCCCTGGACCCGCGGATCCTTGAGCGGCAGGATCTCGTCCCCCGCCGTCGCCAGGCGCATGGTGCCCTGGCGGTGGAGCGTGCCCTCGTCGTCGAGATAGCCCATGGGCAGCGTGAACTCGAACTCGGTCTGGAACATGGGGGTCAGGCCCTTTCGACGCCTTCGTGGGCCAGCTCCAACGTCTCGATGGCGACGTCGGTACCCTTGGCGTTGAAGTCGGGGCCGTCCCACTTGGTCGGCCAGCAGAGGACAGCGTTCCAACGGATCTTCTCGGAACCGTCGATATCGCGCAGAACGATCGACACGTTCTTGCGCTCGACTTTGCCGCGGGTGATATCGCGGAACCAGTTGTAGAGGTCCTGCGAGTCCGTGATGCCCCACTTGAGGACGATGTTGGGGTACTTCGTCAACCCCGGCAGCTTGCGAACCGTCAGGTTGTCGCCGCCCTCTCGGTATTCGATCGGTGCATTGTCCGCCCCGAAGCCGGTGCATTCGGTGAACCCTGCCTGCTGTATGCCGTCGATCTCCACGAGGAAGTTGAAGTTGCGGTAAGGATCCTTGGGTGGCATGGTGGCGGGCCTCCTTTAGAGCTCGCTGACGTCGATGCCGCCGGGCATCTGTTGGATGCGGAACACGATGAACTCGGCCGGAAACGCCGGCACCAGTCCGATTTCGATGATCACCTGGCCCAGTGCTCGCACCTCAGGCGGGTTCAACTCCTCGTCGACCTTGACATAGAAAGCTTGTTCCGGCGTTGCACCAAACAGCGCGCCGTCCCGCCAGAAGCCATTGAGGAAAGCGGTCACATTGCGCCTGATCTTCTGCCACAGGGCCAGGTTGTTCGGCTCGAACACAGCCCAGCGCGTCCCTTCCTGGATCGACTCCTCGATCTGAAGGAAGAGCCGCCGGACGCTGATGTACCGCCAAGCAGTATCCGTCGACAGCGTTCGCGCACCCCACACGACCGGGCCGGTACCGGGGAAGATGCGCAGGACGTTGACGCCTTGGATGTTCAGCTCGCCCTGTTCGGCGTCGGTCAACTCGCTCTCCAATGCAAGTGCGCCGCGAATCGGCTCATTGGCAGGCGCTTTGTGGACGCCACGAGTGGCATCGGATCGTGCGTAGACGCCAGCGAGGTGGCCGGAAGGCGGTACCGAGATGCGTCGCGACTCCTGGGGATCCTGGATCACGATTTGCGGGTAGTAGAGCGCCGCGAAACCTCGGGGAGTTCCGGGCAAACTGTTGCGCTGCCCGAGGATTCCCTTTTCGGGTTCGTCGGTGAGGCCCAGCTTGGCGCTGGGGTCGATGATGGCTACGCGATCGAACATCCGCTCGCAGTGCGTGATCATGGCCGACTGAACGGCGGATCTCAAGGGTGGTAGGTTTGAGATGTTCGTCGCGGCATCGGGAACGCACAGGATGTTGACGTCGTCGATCTTCTCGAGAGCGTTGATTCCCTTATCGAAGTGAGAGGGATCGAGTGCAAGCAGGTTGTCTTCGGCGCCATCTGTACCCGATGCATCAGTACCATTGGCTCGCTTGAGCGCGACAGCAGTCGCCATTGCAGCAGGCAAGTTCTTCGGTGGCGGTGCCGATCCCGGATCATCGGGTGCGCGGACCTCCACCAAGCGGGAGTTGATCAACGGAACCCCGTTTAGGATGCGGCCGTAGAATCGACTGTGGTCCGGACTCATGGACAGGGTATTGTAGGTCTCTGTCGCACCGCCAGCACCCGTAATCTTCAAGCCGAATTCCAGGCTTTTGACGGTAACATCGGTACTGTCGAGCGGATACGCGTTCGCCAACCCTGCCCTTACGGTAACGAACCCTGGGCGCTTGTCGGCCGAATCGTTTGTATCGGCGCGCAACTGAACGACATGAACGACCTCCGCGTGCTCTTCCTTCGGTGTCGTGCCCTCCTTGATGTGAAGCACGGTACCGCGCTCGATGCCTCGTGTGTCCTCTACGCGTAGGCGGGTGTCACCTGCCAGTAACCCGGCGTGCCTAACCGTTTGGCCAGTCTGATGTGCGTGAGCAAGCGGGTTCTTCATCAAGAGCTTGTTCACGCTCGATGCGCCGGACTTATCGACGAGGGTTCTCTCGATTACACCAGTCTCCTGCCCCGTTCCCGTACCGATGACGACCTTGTCGCCCGGCCCAATGCCCGACAACGACGCAACGGAGATTTCCTTGCTCCCAACCACAGTCGCTGCCGTCGTTGCTACGCTCGTTCTGGCCAGCTTCGTTGTGGCGGCGTTCTGGTCCAATACCTCGACCGTGATATCGCCACCGGCCACACCCTCCTTCAACGCCTCGACCCGCAGCGCGACGCCTGGGCCGCCCTCGGCTGTCGGAGTGCGGTCGTTGAGGTTCCTTCCGGCCCTAACAGCGTTTCCAACCCGCACTACATAACACACCGTTCCACCATTATCGAAGAAGCCTCGCACCGCGTAGGGCATGTACAGCCGTCTCGGGAAGGCGCTGTAAGGTGTACGGTTAGTGCCGAACTCGGTCTCGACGTTCTTGCCGAAGGTCGCAACAAACTGGTCCCAGCTTGTGACCTTCACCGGCTTGTTCATAGGGCCGGCAAGGGCCGGGCCGACGAACGCCGCGGTGCTGGTGCCGACAGCCTCGATCGGGCCGGCGACCGGGAGTTCCTCGATGTAGACGCCGGGGGTCTTGTACAGGGTTGGCATGAGTCCTCCTCTTGTCTCTAGACTCGAATGCTGCAATGGGAGCAGTTACAGGGCGACATCGTACTCAGTGAGCGCGCCTGTGACGTGGATCACCGTTTCGGTCGGCCGGTACCCCGCGGCTCTCACGTAGACGGTGTAGATGCCGGCCTGCAGTGCCAGGAAAGTGTATCGCCCTTGGTCATCGGTCTCAGTCGTCAGACCTACCTCCTTCAACTGAACCACGGCTTTCGGGATGTTCAGCGCCGGGGCTGCCGGGTCGAACACGCGTCCTCCGATTTGAATCAGTGTATCGGCGCTCGCGGCGCTCGTCGATTCGTCATCTGTGTGCATGTAGTCGGTCACTTTGGATGTAACCATGAACTCTACGATAGGCACATCAAAATCGAGAGGCATGCTCACGACATACAGCAACGCCGGTCGCCAAGTGTTGTCCATTGTGCTCCAAAACTCGCCCAGGTGCTCCAGACTATCAGGCCGTGCGATTATCGCCGGCATGCGCGCCTGTTGCATGGTGGTGTTGAAGCCGCCAGGAAAGACACCACCGAAGATGTCCGCTGGCACCAAGCGCTGATGTCGCAGCAGTACAAGCGCCACATGGCTCAGCAATCGATGCTCAGCGGCTGTCGTGTCCGTCGCTGCCTGGCTCCAAGCTGTCACGAGATAGTGAACGTCAATCCATGCAGGCAATCGCTGACTGATGATTGTTCCGTTGGGCTGCCGAGCATGTCTTGGCTGAAGATCCACCATGTCCCGGTTCTCGCCGATGAAGTAGGCATAGCAGTTGACAACCGATGCTTTACTGAGCTTGTTTCCAAAGCTACTCGTAGGCGGTTCAAACGATACGTCTAACTCGTGACTATTGAACCCGAACGGGCGCAACTCGTCACTTAGGAGTCGTTCGATTGTCGCGTCCAGATCGTGGATCATGTCTCACGCTTGTGCGCCGCATTGGGCGGGCCACAGTCCCGGTCGTCGTATCCGGGCCATAGTATGCCGACTCGCCGTCTATCCCGGCGTCTGCGGCGCGTCTTCCGGAGTGTCTTTGGCTGCCAAGGCTCGGGGCGAAGGCAGCTTGATTGTGGCTACCGGGTGCCCTCGAATCCCACGGGCTTGCCAAAGTCCTTCTTCGAGTCGCGAAGCGAGAAGGCAGAAGTCGGTACGACATAGCCATTGGGGAAGGCGAACACGCTGAACCTGTCGGCCGCGAAGGTACTGATCTTCACTTCATCGCTCTGGTTGCCCCCTAGAAGGAGCACATTGCCGCCTTGCTTGCCCACCACGAACCCGACATGGCCTTTTCCACCGCCGTATGAGATCACGCCGATCGCCCCTAGAGCCGGTTGATCGACCGTCGTGCCCCAATCCAACCACGATACGGCTTTGGCGCTTCCCGTTCCGGCATAGCCGGCTTTCGCCATGACCCAGTTGACGAACCCGGAACACCAAGGCGTCTCATCGGCCGACCACCAGCTCCCCGTCGTCTTGAGGTACTCGACAATGCGGGGGTTGTGCTTCTCGCCTTTGATCTCCTTCATGCCGATCTCAGCTCTGGCAACACTGATCCACGGCGGCTCGCTGGTACCGCCGGCGGCCTCAGGTGCGGTCGGACGATGCCAATCGACGATGGGGCCAAGATCCGCCGGCGCGGCCGGATGATCCAGAGCATGCCACGTGTTCGCGCCAACGATCCCGTCGTCTTGTAGCCCCCTTCGTCGTTGAAACTCGGCAACGTGGAGCTCGGTCGCTGCGCCGAAGTCACCATCCGGGACCAGTGACTTCAAGGGCACGAGGTCGGCGGTGTTGAGCATTACCTGAAGCTCCTTGACCCACATGCCGCGATCGCCGCGCCGCAGTGTGGGCCGTGCTGGAGCAGCCTCAGACGGCACTGCCGGCATCCGCCTCAACCGCCCATCTCCCTGCTGCACCACGTGCGTCAGCTCGTGTGCGAGCAGCCGCTTGCCGCCGTCGGTTCGGGGTGCATACTCGCCCGCCCCGAACACGATGTCGCGCCCGACCGTAAACGCGCGGGCATTCACCGACCGTGCGAGCTCGGCGGCCGAGCCGTCCGTGTGCACCCGGACGTCGCCGAACCGTTGCCCGAAGCGCGGCTCGAAGAACGCGCGGGTCGGCCCCGGTAGGGGCTTGCCGCCGCCCCGCAGCGAGCCGAGGTGGCGCTCGAAGCGCGGCGACACCCGGGTCGCGCCCCCGGGCGATTCCTTGGCCTGGACCGACTGTGATTCGGGGTCCGCCATCGCCTGACGCTGGACTGGCGCGCTCCCGGTCATCACCGACGCCGCCATGCGATCGGCTTCCTGCTCGTGGCGGTCGCCGGGCGGGCCGACCTTCAGCTTGGCCTGAACGACGCGTCCCATGGCCTGGTTGCCCAGCGCTCGCTGCAGCCTGGCCATGGGAGCGTGTTCTGGCGCTCTCTCGGACGGGCGATCGAGGACGGTCACGTGCTTCGGGCTCGGCCGCGCGGGCTTGCGCTGGATGCGCCGTCGAATCCTCCGCTTCACGCGCCACCCCCTTCCGCTTCCAAGACGTGCATGTACGGCCCGAACTCCACCTCGGTGCACAGCTTGCCCATCTTCTGGTACTCGCGCCGCGTCGCGTGGATGAGGTGCGCCATCCGGACCGTGTCGCCTTCGGCCGCGCCGAGGAACGCCGCGGCGACGGCGACGTTCTTGATGTTGCCGCCCGTCAAGCGGAACTGCCGCGCCGCAAACGCCAGGTCCATGTCGCCGTCGCGCGGCATCGCGTCCGGCCAGATCTTCCGCCAGATGCGCAGCCGGTCAGCCTCCTCAGGGAAGGGAAAGTCGACGGTGTACTGGAGGCGCCGGACGAACGCGTCATCTAGGTTCTTCTTGACGTTGGTGGCCAGGATCACGACACCGTCGTACTCTTCCATGCGCTGGAGCAGGTAGGAGATCTCGATGTTGGCGTAGCGGTCGTGGGCATCCTTGACCTCCGAACGCTTGCCGAAGAGGGCGTCGGCTTCGTCGAAGAACAGGATGGCATTGCTGGTCTGAGCCTCGCGGAAGATCCGTTCGAGGTTCTTCTCGGTCTCGCCGATGTACTTGCTGACGACGCTGGAAAGGTCGATCTTGAAGAGGTCCAGGCCCAGGTCGCGCGCGATGATCTCCGCGGCCATGGTCTTGCCGGTGCCGCTCGGACCGGCGAAGAGCGCGTTGACGCCTTTGCCGCGCGCCAGCTTGCGGTCGAAGCCCCAGTCGGTGTAGACCTTGGCGCGATAGCGCACGGCATGGCAGATCTCGCGGAGCTGACGGAGTTGGTCGGCTGGCAAGACGATGTCGTCCCAGCCGTAGACGGGCTGGATGTGGGTCGCGATGGTGCCGAGCTTGTGGTGCGAGTGCATCCGGCCCGCGGCGAGCAGGTCGTCCATCGCCACCCTTCCGCTTGCCGGGTCGCGCCACAGCGCTCGGTTGCGCGCCGTCGCCACAGCATCGCGGATCTGCGCTGCGCCAAAGCGGAACTGCCCGGCCAGGTGACCGACGTCGACGTCGGAATCGACGCCGGGGGCCTCGATATCGCCCAGCTCCTCCCGCCATAACGCATCGCGCGCCGCATAGCCCGGAACCGACACGGCGATGCTCACGATGGGCTTGGCGCGCAGCGCGCCGGACGGTGCCCAAGCCGACCGCCCAGCCAGAAAGGTCACGCCGGAGATCTGCTCGAGCTGCTCGATGAGCACGCGCAAGGCGGCGCGAGCGCGATCGTCGTCGGCCAGGAGTGCGTCCAACCCGTCCAGGTACAGCGGCGTCTGAAGGAGCACCGCCTCGCGGAACGCCAGCCGGATGGCGGTCTCAGGCGGGAGGTCGACTCGCAGCAGGTCAGCCAAACCGATCACGAGCAGCCAGGTCTCGGCGCAGTGGCACAGCGCCTCGGCGACCGCGCGCTTCCCGGCGCCATCGGGCCCGTGGAGCTGGATGACGAGGCTGGACGGCCCGCCCTCGCCGGCGCGCGCATGTTGGCCCAACGCAAGCAGCGCCAATCGATCCTTCGTATCGTCGTCGATCCCCAACTCCGGCCACGCGACCGCCGGCTCGACCAGCTTCACGGCGGTCCGGATGCGCGCGTCGATGCTGACCTCGCCCAGGATATGGTCGACGACTCGGTCATCGAGCTTGAGGTAGTGGTTGAGCAGCGAGGGCTCGACGTCGTGGGGGTCGGGGAAGAGCGCGACGAGGTTGTGGCGGAGGAGCGCGGCATCCGCGTCAAAGGCGGCGCGGTTCGCCAAGCGGTCGTCGGCGTCGCCGCCGAGCAGGGCGAGCGCAAGGTCGACCGTCGGACGACGGCGCGTGAGGTCGTCCTGCAGGTAGCCGAAGACACGCTCGTACTTGAGGTCGACCTCGACGGCGAGGGCCAGGACGACGACGTTGAGGTCGAACGCCGACAGCCCGAACGCCCGCGCCAGGCGCCCCAGCGCCGGGTCGTCGCCCGCCAGGTCGACGGCGGGGCGCTCCGCCGCGGGCTTGGGCGTCGATAGAAGGCGCGCGAAGATCCCGGGCTGGGATTTCCCGTTCGGCCGCCCCTGCGTCGCCCCGGCCGAGCCCTCCGATCGCGCGAGCAGGCGCTCGACCTCGGCGGCGGGGACGTGGAGGCCGTGGAACGCGTCGGCGGCGCCGTCGGTGCCGCGGGCGGCGGGGAACGACTGAACGGCCTCGGCGAGGAGGTGGTCGAGGGGGGTGAGGAGACTAGGCATAGGGAAGCCCACGTTAGGTCTGTCCTTTCAAGAGACTCCTACCATCTGGCAAGCTACGCATCGTCATCGCTCTAGGATTGGTTGGAGAGCTGTTTGCGGTAACCCCTGATTACCATGATCAGTTTGTTTTTGAAGACTTGCCTCACATATTGCACGTGTTCCGGTTCCTTTCCCGGGTACGGAACCGGGTTCTTGTCTTCCGCCGACTGCTCGTATCGCAAAGCCGCGTCGTTGAACTTTTTCTCGTCTCGCGCCTTGACGGCTGACTCCAGATCCTTCTTGGCTTTCGACATCAAGCTTCCGAGGCGACTGTTTTCGACCCCCTCGCCTGCCCACAAATTGATCTCCTGGTTGAAGAGGAGTCGAAGATACTCATGGCCCACGGACTTGATCGACTCAACCGTTGTCACCGCTGCCGGCAATCCGAGTTGCTTAGATCTGGACAGTCGATTGAGCATGGTTGCCGCATGAATGACAGGCTTACCATTGACAGACTGTTTTAACCTAACATGAAGCGTGTCGAAAGCAATCACATGACGTCGGTGTTGCCCGTCGGAAATGGCAATCTTGGACTTGGTTTCTTCAATCCAACCCGGTCGACCACCGAACGAGTCAATCTTCACGATCTCTCCAGCCGTAGCAAGTGAGCCGGCACCCTCGAATCTCATGGCGGAAAGCATCTTGGCAAGCTTCTTGCTCGATGCTCTTTGTCGTTCCAGTGCATCGGTGTATTGCTTGCTGCCGGTTGGAGACTTCATCAAGAGTCGTGCAGTCTTATGGATGTCGGCGAGGACCGCCATCGCATCCGTCGCCCGCTTCTTGTCCCCGGATACCAGTTGGTCCTTCAGGAACTCATCGACAATGGTCGGCTTCTTGGACGCCACAACCAGCTTGGCGCCATCACCTTTACCCTCATAATACAGCTCGTGCTTCCCACCATCCTCCGCCGTGAACGACTCCCGCATCTTCCACCAATCGACGAGCTTCCCCACCGCCGTCTTGGCTTTCCCCACTACCTTCCCCACCATCGCCTTCGCCTTGACCAGGATCTTATCCACCGCCTTGTCGATCTTGTCGCGGACGGCATGGATCACGTTCTGGACCTTCTTGGCCACGTCGTTGACGCCGAGCAGGCTCGCCAGAAAGCCGATCAAGAGCGGGATGGTACGAGCGAGGCCTTCCTCGACACGCTTGGCGGCGGTGCCGATCGCGCCGCCGGCGATCGCGATCACCGCCTCGATGCCCGAATCCACCAGTGCGACAATGCTCGACGCCTTCTCCACGAAGAACATCACGATCTCGTACAGCGCCATCACCGCCTTGACAATCGCCCCGACCGGCGAGAGCAGGCCCATGATCCACTTGATGCCCGCCTTGATGACCTCATTTTGGATGATGCCTTGGATCTGGTCGATCACCAGCTCCTTGAGGTTGCCCAGCTCCCCCTTGATGTACGTCCACACCCCGGCCAACCCGTCCTTGCGCAGGATCTGGAAGATCTCGAACCCCTTCTCTAGCCCCGCCACCGCTTCGGCACCGAACAGGTTGACCGCCTTGGATCGAACGTAATCCCACGTCAGCCCCAGCACCTGGCTGGCGAGGCTGACGATGCCCGGCAGGCTAAACACATCTTTGGGCATCACGATGCGCACCGGTCCCAGAGCTCCCGTCAGCCAGCCGATGAGGCCGGACTTCAGGTGGTCCAGGATGTTGTCGCCAAAGCTGACAGCACCCTTGCCAATGCCCTTGATCAGATTGCCGACGAAGCCGATCGGATCATTGAAGATGGTGACCACGGCTTGGCCCGCCCGTTCCAGGATGCCGAGGAACTTCTCAGTCGGCAGCCCCAGGACGTCGCATGCGGCGACGAACATCATCTTGGCCGCTTCAGCGAAGTCGCCCGTGGCGAGGGCGCCGGCGATGGCCACGGCGCTCTTGAGCACGCCCTGGAACTTCTTAAGGATCCCATCCAGCGCGCCGTTCAGCTTTTCCGCCAGCGCCTTCACGCCGGCCTTGAGGTCGTCCGCCACCGCGTTGACCGTCGCGACGGCGACGTTCACCACCCGGTCGATGCCCTTGTTGACGACCGCCAACAGCGCCGGGAAGTCCTTGAGCCATTGGTTCGTCTTCTCCTTGAGCCACGTACGGAACGACTCCAGCTTGTCGACGATCCACTTGCGACCTGCCTCGATCAGGTCCAGCGCGAACTGCTTGGCGGCATCGATAATCGACTTGACGGCCTTGCGCACCTGGTCGAAGACCGCGTCGATAGCCTTTGTCACCGCCTTGAACGCACTCTTGACCGCCGAGGCCGCGCGCGACCACCAGCTCTCCTCTTTGCTCTCGTTCTCGAAGGCGCGCTTCTTGTCCGCGGCCTCCTTCTCGCCTTTCAATCGCTCGGCATCGGCCTTGACCTCGGCGCCGGCGAGGTGCGCATCCGCCGCGTCGGCGTCCTTGGCGATTCGGTCCTCGACCGACGTGATCGTCCCGGAATGCTCCTTGCCCGCTTCGTCCTGGAACTCCGCCAGCCGCGCGCGGCTCTTCTCGATGCCTTGCTCCTGCTTTTTGCGGACATCGTCGCGCGACTGCGACACGATCTCGTCCTGCCGCGCCTCGGCCGACCGGTTGAGCTCGGCAGTGTCCGCCTGGGCCGTGTCGATCGCCGCCTGCTTGTCGAGATCGCGCGCCTCGCCCGCGGCCGTAACGTCGGCGCGCGTGCCGGCCAGGCTCTTGTCCAGCAGCGGGGCCAGCTTCGCGTCCGCGGCGGCCCGGATGTTCTCCGGGACCTCCATCGCGGCATAGCGCGCCACATCGGCGTTGCTCTCGACCTCCCCGATCGGTTCGGGCGGCTGCGCGAGCGCGATGCTCTCGGCTTCGTCGACGGCAACCGGCTGGATCCGCCGCTGGCCCGGGTTGGTCGCGATGCTCGTCGTCGTCGCCGCTTGCTTGGCCGCGACCTGCTGTTCGGCCTCGTCCCGCTGCCGCGCCGCGCGTTCCGGATCGGCATCGCCGGTGGTTTCCACGCGCGGCGTCTCGCCGGCGCTGGTGTTGAGCCCTGGATCCGAGGTGACGATGCTCTGGAGCAGCGCGAGGAACCGGTTCTTGAGCCAATCGAAGAACCCCGATTCCGATTGGTTGTCGACGACGCGCGCCTCCTTTGTGTTCGCCGGCGGCGGCGCCGCGTTCTGATGCGGCTTGACCCGTGGCGCCGGGGCATTCGGCTCGGTCCGGGCATCGCCGATGTCAACCGACCCGGCGTCGAGCGGCGGGACGGAGGGTAGGTCCGGCGGCTCGGCCACACCGGGGGTCTGCGCCCGCAGCGCGGGCGTCGTCTCGGCCACCGCCTGCTGCTCGCCTGCGACCTGCTCGCCCAGTGCCGCGCCGAGCCCCGGGAGCGTGGCCGCCACCTGCGATGCGCTGGACTGCGTGAACGCGGCGAACGCCCGGTCCGAGCTGCCAGCGCTGCCCAGATCCATCACTTCGGCGGCCGCCGTCTCACCACTTGGCTCGCCGCGTTTGACGGCGTCTCCCGCAACATCCGCGGCCTTGGCAGCCGCATCCCGCAAGACCGCCGCGCCTGCGCCGCCTGCGCCTCGCGCTTCCTTCGTCTCACCGCCGCGCGCCTCGGCCGCCGAGCGGCTGCGCTGTTCTGAGCCCTCCCCCCCGGACCGTGCCCCGCGCATCGCACGATCGCGGCCGGCATCGGGCGGGGTCGGGGTCACGACGGTCGCCCCCGGATCGATCGGCGCGGACGACTGGTCGAATGCCGGCGCTGCTTCGGGGACCTGGGCCACGCGTGCCTCCGGGCCCCCTCCCCCATCGCCCGCTGTGCTGGCGACTTCGGATGCGTCTTCGAAGCCGGAAGTCGTCTCGGTCGAGCGAGCACGGCCGTTCAGCGGCGCCGCCTTGCCTTGCTGCACAACGTGGGTCAGCTCGTGGGCCAGGAGGTGCAGGCCCGACTCGGACTCAGGCACGTACTTGCCCGCGGCGAAGTGGATGTTCTCACCCTGCGTGAAGGCCTGCGCCGCGAGCGACTGGTTGAGCATGTCCGCGCCCGCCCCGGTGTGGACCCGGACCTGACCGAAATCGCGGCCGAGGCGCGACTCGAAAAACGCCCGGAGAGGTGCGGCAAGTGCTTGACCCTGACCCGCAGCCGAACGGATTCGCGCTTCGACATCCGGCGTCACGCGCGGCCGCGTGCCGCCTGCCCGACGCGCCTGCACCGGCGCGTCTTCGTCCCCTTCGGCTTGGCGTTGGATCGCCGCCGTCCGCGCGACCTCCTCGTCCGCTTCCTCCGCCGGCCGCTGTAACGGCATCGCCTGGACAGCCTCGTCCTCCTCGCCCTCAGTCTCCTGGCGTTGGATCGACGCCGTCTGCACCGCGACGGCATCCTCGTCTTTGGCCAAGCGTTGAACGGGGAGGTTGCTGAAGTGGAATTTCGGCGTGTGATGCACGGCGGTGCGCGCAAGGGGCGTCGTCGCCGGAGCGGAGACGGATGTGAAGGCGGTTCCGGGCCCGGCGGTGGAGTCGCCCGGCATACGGACCACGGAGTCGGCGACACGGTCGGCTTCCTGCTCATAGGCATCATGCGGGGCATGGACGACGAGCTTCGCCTGGATCAGGTGCCCGACCGCCTGGTTGCCAAGCGTGCGCTGGAGTTGCAGGGCGCCAAGCGACGGCGACAACCCCCGCTTCGGTCGCCGCGCCGATGTGTGCCCTGCTTGCGCCTCTTTCGCCCGCGCCTTGCGCGCGGCGATGTGCGTGGAGCCCATTCGCGCCACCCGTCAGTTTGATGTCGAGCCTTCGTGCCTGCCCCCGCTCAGACGCCGCCCCCGTCGATGCCCAGCCGCGCCAAGTGACGGGCGACAACCCGAGCGATGTCATCCAGCTCGCTCAGATACCGCCGCTCGCCGCTGGGCACGTGCGTGATGTGCCCACGCCAACTGCTGCGGCCGGATTCCTCGGCGGTCTCTTCGACCCAGATCCGAACGATGAACGACAGTGTGCTATCCCCCTCACCCTCGGGTTCGGAGAACGCACCGACAGTGGGTTCGGGCATGACTGCCCCTCAGATGATGCATCGGCAGATTCGGTGCCGCCCATGGCCCCGAACGCGCTCCCTTGCGGCCGGATTATCCCCCCGGTCGTCTCACGTGGCGTCTACGCGGCGTCTGTTTGGCCGTCGCCGAGAGGGTTCACCCTGACGGCACAGGGTTGGAGAGCAGACATGCCAAGGCGATGAGATTGCCCGTGGCCCATTCCCTCGACCGTCCTCACGGTTGACATACAGGACATCCACCGTATAATGGGATCCGCCGCCCAACTCCCCAACGCGCCTGCAACAGTTCATCAACGTCTCCGGAAGGGTCGATTCGATGAAGCAGCGCATCATCGCTGTATCCAACTGCAAGGGCGGCGTTGGCAAGACCACCATCGCTGTCAACCTCGCCGCGGGGCTCGCTCGCCGCGAGCGAAGGGTCCTCGTCGTCGATGCCGATCCACAGTCCAACGCCACCTACGCGCTCCTGGGCACCATCGCGGAAGGCCTTACGCTTCACGACGTCGTCGTAGCCGGCTGCGCCCGGTTGGCCGATGTCATCGTCTCCACGCGCAGCTCCGGCGTCGATCTGGTCCCCGGCCACATCAACCTGTCAGCGGCGGACCTGGCGTTGGCCGCCGTGCCCGGCCGCGAGCGTTTGCTCGCCCGAAAGCTACGCGACGCGCCCGAGTACGACTACATCATCGTCGACACGCCTCCGTCGCTCGGGTTGATGGGCATCAACAGCATGATCGCGGCGGGCGAGGTGTTCGTCCCGGTCGGCATCGGGGCGTTCGCGCTGCTCGGCATCGGCATCCTCGAAGACACCGTGGCTCAGATCCACGACAACATGGAGATGGAGACCCCGGTGATCACGGGCGCCATCGCCAACCTGTACGACCGCACGCGCATCGCGGACGACACGCTGGACGCCCTGCGGGCGCACTTCGGTGAACGCCTGTTCCGAAGCGTGATCCCGCGCCTCAAGGACGTCCAGGAATCGCAGAGCCGCGCCACCAGCATCTTCGCGTATGCCCCGAAGAGCCCGGCGGCGATGGCATACCTTTCGCTGGTCGAGGAGGTGATCCATGGCGAGAAGTAGGCGAGGCGGGCTCGAGAAGAACCCTCTCCTTGAGAAGACCGACGACCGGATGGAAGCGGTTGCCGAGGACCCGGTGACCGCATCCAATGTGACGGGCGGGCGGCCGACACGAGTGCCGGCTGCCGATGCCTCGGTTCGCACCGCCGGCAACGCGAAGCTGGCGCGCAAGTCGACCGACAACGCGGAACGGTCGCTCCCGGCGGCATCGCTTGCCGGCGAGTCGACTTCGACCGACGATGCCGGGACCGGCGAGGCATCGGTATCAGGCCCCGCCACGCCGGATCTGACCGTGTACCACTGGCTGGCATTGGCCTCGGGAGCGATCGTGCCAAGGCGTTGATCGACGATGGCGCGCGGTGGCCGGGGGTTCGTAAGCCATCCCGCGGCGTCGCCGTGGCGTGCGTCAGTCTTTCCTCGCCTCACCATGGCGCATCATCGCGGCGACGGCGGCGATGTCGCGGTCGATGCGAGCTTCGGCTTGAGCCAACGCACTGCGGAGCTGTACCAGGTCCTGCAACACCGTCGCGAGCCCGATGGCGGGTGACGCACCGTCCGTCAGGATCGGCGCATGGTCGTGACACCGCGCGCCATCGCCTCCCCGCATGTCCGGACGACCCGCCCCATTCAGACCCTGGCCGTCGATGGCTTCAGGTTCGAGGTCCGCACGCTTCGGCGACAGCGGTCCCGACCCCGACGGACCGTCGACCCGGTCCGTTCGGATCTGCTCCCACAGTTCGAGGGTTCGGCGCGCCGGCTCGACATCCAACTCTTGACGCAGCGCCGCCACGCAGCGTTCGAACTGCCGCAGTGCCCCGATCCGATCCCCCGCGAGATATCGCAGGCGCATCATCCGGCGGTGCGTCCGTTCGCGGGCATGGTCGATCCTGAGGATCGCCGTGCCGTACCCCAACCCGGCTTCGAAGTCGCCATGCGCCTCGGCATGGCCCATGAGCTTGTGGAGCAGGTCGAGGTACATGCTCTGCAGGCGCTCGCGCTCGAAGAGGCACCAGTCCTGGTACCAACCCTCGAGCAGCTCCCCGCGATACACGCCCACCGCGCGCTTCACCACGGCGGCCGTCGGCGCGTCAAAGGCGGATCCGGTAATGCTCCTCGACCGCGACCAGGCATCCTCCATCACGGCCACATCCAACCAGACGTCGGCGTCGGAGTTCATCCGCACGTAGTCGGCATCGACGCTCAGGAGTGATGGCGTCGTCGGCCTCGTTGCCAAGCGCAGCACCGATTGGAGTTTCCACAGCACCTGTCGCAGCCCTTTGCGCGCCTCGAGGCTCACCGACTCACCCCACATGAGGTCCGCGAGTCGCTCGCGGGGGTGGGGATGATCGCGATACAGGAGCAGATACACGAGGAGCTCCTGGACGCGCCGCGCGTCGAGTCCTTCCACCGGTACAGATCCCGCCTCGATGCAGAGCTTTCCGAACATGTGAACGCGCAGATCGGCCATCATCGCCTCACCTGTTCCTTTCGAGTGTCCCAGGGCCCGGCGGGCCGCGGCATCATCGCCCACCGATGCCCGCTCCGATCGGCGCCAACGGCGCGACGCGGGACCGCTCCCCGGGTCGAGTCACGGCCATTGTCGCATGTCACGGCCGATGCCGCCATCGATATCGGACAAGATTGAGACAGGGTTTCAGGCCCGGCTTCCACCACCTGATCACGCCACGCGCCACCTGCTTCCGCCGTAGTTACACGCACTTGGCCGGTTCCTCCTCAGGCCGCCTTCGTCTGAAGATTGAGACCGCGCCTTCGCGATGCCGGGCGCGCCTACCCTGTCGGAGGCTGGGTCGCTCGCGCCACCCGAATCGTGGGGATCGAGCTCATGACGCCGACCGTGGTCGGCCAGGAATGTTCCCTCGGTGAGGACGAAGAGGGTGGCCATGGCCATGACTGGGCACAGTCGGTCGGCCTGGAGCGGATTGGGCAACGTTCTCCGGGTAGCATTTCAGGAGAGGGAATACGCCCCCTTGACGCCCTCGCTCCCCTATGCTAGGCTGACCCCGGTGCGCACGGCGCCGCCCGCCCGGGCGGCCGCACCCGCGAGGTATGGGCGCATGACGGCGTGTCGCGACGGCACAAGCCCCCGCTACCGACCTTGCCGACGGCCCGCCCCCCTGCTGGCCGCGGCGGTGCTTGCGTGCTTCGCCGGCGGCCCCCCGCCGCCCGCCGCCGCCTTCGAACCGGCGGACCCGTCGTCCGGCGGCTGCCGGGTGCGGGTCGACACCCGCGCCCAGCCGTCGCCGGTGTCGCTCGGGCAGGGGGTGACCGTCCGTACGCGCGCCCGGTTCGACTGCCCGGATCGGCAGCGGCCCTACCACCTCGTCGTGGCGGTCGACCAGGCCGCCGTGCTGGGCCTCGATGCGCCCGCGCCGTGGGTCCACGACGCCCTGGCATCGATGGCGGCGCGCTTCAGCCTGGCCGCCAACCCCCGCGCCCGCGTCGGGGTGGTGGCGTTCGACGCCGAGGCACGCTCGGTGTGCGCCCCGACGAACCGGACCGACCTCCTCGCACGCTGCCTCGACGAGGCGGCGGCGCCGGGCGCCGCGCCGTCGGGGCACGACGGCCTGACGGCCGCGCTGGCAGCCGGCATCCGCGACCTCGTCCTGGCCCGTGCCTACGCGCCGCCGCGCCAGACCGACGACCCCGTGCGCGAGGGCCTCGTGGCGTTGACGGTGGCCGATGCGGCGGCAGACCCCGCTTCGCCGTACTGCCGCGACGCCGTGTCCGCCGCCGAGGCCGCGCGGCGCAAGGGCATCGAGATCGGGCTGGTGTGCCTGCGCGGCGACTGCGCGAGCACGTGCCTGCGCGACGTCGCCGCGCCCGGGCGCCTGGCGGACGCCGAGCGCTGGCCCGCGTTCGCCGATCGGCAGGTGGCCCTGGTGTGGTCGACCCAGACCCGCGTCCGCAAGGTGACGGTCCGCGACGTCGTGTCGCCCGGCATGGCGGTCGAGCCGTCGACGTTCGACCCCCCGGGGGCGCAGCACGACCCGACGGCGCGCAGCGTGCGCTGGGACACCGACATCGCGGGGCGCGACGAGCTGTGGGTGTCGCACGTCGTGTTCCCGACGGCGGCGGGCTTCCAGCCGGTGCGCACGTCCGGCCAGCTCATCTTCGAGGATACCCAGGGCGGCGGCGACATCCTCAAGCTCGCGATCCCGCGCGTGCTCGCCGTCGACGGCGACCCGTACCGGGCCTTCACCCCGTTCGCGCTGCGCGAGCCGTATTCCGATCCCCAACCGTTCGGCGTGCGTTGACCCCCGTCGCCGCGCCGTGACGCCGGGGCGCCCCGCGGTTGCATCGCGCCGCGGGGGGCGCTAACCTACCGCGCAGCGCCGCCCGCACCGGATCGACCGCACGGCGGCGGCCAGGCCCGCGATCCCCCACGCACCCCGCCTGGCGCACCACAACCCCATGTTGCCCAGCAGGAGCTTGCGGATGTTCCCTCCCCTGTCCCGCCCCGCTCCCAGATGGCGCGGCTGGCCGGCGCCCGTGGCCGCCGGGGCGCTCGCCGTGGCTGCCGGCGTGCTGGCCCCGCTGTCTTCGGCGGATCGCGGCCGCGCCGCGCCCGACCGGCCGGCGCAGATCCTGCCCGGCGAGTCGTACGTGCTCACCGCCACGTGGCCGCTGCCGGAGTCGCCCGGCGAGCCCGTCGACGTGGCGCTCGGCGTCGGCGGCGACCTCTACGTGGCCGACGGCAGGCGCAACACGGTCATGGCCTACGACCCCGCCGGCCGGCTGCGGGCCACGTGGGCGCGGACGTCGGAGCTCGAGCTCTACGTGCCGGTGACGGTGGCCGCCGACCCGCAGCGCGACCTCGTGCACATCGTGTGGCAGCGCTACCGCCGCGGGGCGGGAGCGCCGACCGCCGCGGGCCTGTTCCTCGACACGCGACAGGCCGACGGCACCGCCGTCCGGCCGCTGCAGAGCCTGACGTTCATCCAGACCGCCACCGACATGGCCGTGCACGCGGCGTCCGGCACGCTGTACGTCACCGCCGACGGGCGCATCTACCCCGTGCGCCCGGGCGCCATCCCGGGCACCCCGATCGAGGTCGGCGACACGCGCGGACGGGCCGGACAGGTCGGGGTGACGTCGGACGGACGCTTGGCGATCGTGCGGCCGGCGACGAGGTCGGTGGCGCTGCACTCGGCGGACGGCGCGCCGGTCGGCACGCTCGACCTCGACGGCCACGCGCCGCTGGCGGTCGCGGGCGACGCCGACGGCAACCTCGACGTCCTCGTGCGCGGACCCGCGCCCGACGACCCCGGCGCGAAGCTCGTGATGACGTTCGACGCCGTGGGCCGGCTGGTGCGCGCGCGGACGGTGGCGGCCCTCAGCGCCCCGCCGGTGCCGGATGGGGCGTGGCCGTGGTCGCTGGCGGCGGGCCCGGGCGGCCTGGCGCTGGTCACGGGCGCGGCGCGCTTCCACGTCCTCAGCCACGACGCCGAAGGTGTCGTGCGCGCCCGCCTCGTGGGCGGCGTGGTCCGGTCCGCCTACACGCCGCGGCTGGGCGCCGAGACGAGCCGCCAGGGCCTGGCGCTGGCGCTGCAGGCCGACGGCCACGTGCTGGCGCACGACGCCCGCGACGCCAGCCTGGTGCGCTTCGACGCCGACGGCCGCCCGTCGGTCGTCGGCGGCACGCCCGACGATGCCGTGGACGTGGCGCTGGGGCCGGACGGCGAGGTGTACGCCACGACCGAGGGCGGCAAGGTCGTGCGCTTGATGGCGGGCGGCGTGGAGCCGCCCGCGTGGGAGGCGGCGTGCGATTGCGCCCTGGGCGGGCGCATCGCGGCCGGCCCCGGGGCGGTATACGTCACGCGGCCGCGCGACCAGGCCGTGGCCACGTTCAACCCGGCCGATGGGCTGCGGCTGCGGCCGTTCCGCCTGCCGGGCAGCGTCGGCCTGTGGCCCAGCGACGTGACGGTGGCGGGCGACGGACGGCTCTTCAGCGGCGACCTCGTCGCGGCGCAGGTGCAGGGCTGGCTGCGGGCGGACGCCCCGGACGTGGTGTGGCAGGCGGGGCTGCTGGCGGGCCCGCGCCGGATGACGGCCGGGCGGTTCGGCGTGGTCCCGGTGATCGCGGCGGTCATGGCCGACGGGTTCGTCGAGATCCACACGGCGGTCGACGGCAACCTGGTCGCGCGCTGGCGGCCGGCGCTGCCCGACGGCGCGCCGATCGAGATGGCCGACATCGCGCTTGGGACCGGCGGCGAGGTCTACCTGGCGGACGCCCGGGCCCGTGCGGTGCGGGTGTTCGCCCCGGGGGCCAGCGTGCCGCCGACGCCGCCGCCCGAGCCGTCGCCGAGCCCGACGCCCTCGAGCCTGTCGTGCGCCGTCCGCGGCGACAAGCGGGCGGGGCCGGCCGAGGTCGTCCTCGGCCAGACCGCGGCGGTCACGCTGACGCTGGCCGCGCGGTGTCCGTCGAGCACGCGGGTGATCGGCGCCGACATCGTGCTGGTGATGGACCGGTCGGGCTCGATGACCGGCCCGAAGCTCGCGGCGGCGCAAGGGGCGGCGCAGGCGTTCGCCGAGCTGCTCGACGTCCGCCACCACCGCCTCGGGCTGGTGTCGTTCAGCGACGGCGCCACGGTCGACGTCCCGCTGACCGACAGCGTGGCGGACGTGATCGACGGGTTGGGGCGGCTGGTGCCGGAGGGAGAGACCAACATGGCCGCCGCGGTGGGCGCGGCCCTCCAGCACCTGCGCGACCGCGGGCGGGCCGAGGCGCTGCCGGTGATCGTGCTGCTGACCGACGGCCAGTACACCGGCGCGGCGGCCGATCCGCGGCCGGTGGCGGCCGATGCCCGGAGCTGGGGCGCGCAGGTCTACGCCATCGGGCTGGGCTCGGACGTGGCCGGCGACGTGCTGACGGCCGTGGCGGGCGACCCGAGCCGCTACTTCTTCGCGCCGTCGCCGAGCGAGCTGTACCCGATCTACAGCCAGATCCTGCGGCTGGTGCTGGCCAGCCTGGCGGGCAACCTGATCATCGACGACGCCATGGGCGCCGACGTGGCCTATGTCGACGGCTCGGCCAACCCGGGCGCGTTGGTCGGCGCCGGCCGCCTGCGCTGGGGGCGCTCGCTCTTGCCGGCCACGGGCATCACGCTGACATACCGCGTCCGCCCGTCGATCGCCGGCTGCCTGCCGACGAACGAGCAGGCGGTGGCCGACTACACCGATGCCGACGGCGTGCGGCGCCAGTTCGTGTTCCCGGTGCCGACGGTGTGCGTGGTCACGCCGTCGCCGACGCCGACGGCGAGCCCGACGCCGACGGTGACGCCGACGCCGACGGCGACACCGACGGTGGTGCCGCGGCCGATCTTCCTCCCGCTGTGCGCCAAATGCCTGTCGGAGGCGCAGCATGCCGACGTGGCGGTGGTCATCGACACGTCGGAGAGCATGGCGGGCGCAAAGCTCGAGCAGGCCCGGCTGGCCGCCGTCGCCTTCGTCAACCGGCTGGACCTGCCGGACGACCAGGCGGCGGTGGTGGGCTTCAGCACGAGCGCGCGCGTCGCGGCGGAGCTCACCGGCAACCGCGATGCGCTCGAGGCGGCGATCCTAGGGCTGGCGAACAGCCCGGGCACGCGCATCGACCGGGCGCTCGCCGCGGCGGAGCGCGAGCTCCTCAGCCGCCGGCGCAAGCCGCGCAACCGGCCGGTGGTCGTGCTGCTCTCGGACGGGGCGCACAACGGGCCGGCCGAGGACGTGCTCAAGGTGGCGGCGGAGCTGCGCGCCTTCGGGGTGGTGACGTACGCGATCGGCCTGGGGCAGGATGTCGACCGGGCGCTGCTCGAGGCCATCGCGGGCCCGGGCCGCACGTACTTCGTGTCGGACCCCGGCGCGCTCGAGACGATCTACCGCGACATCGCGGCGGCCATCCCGTGCCGCTGATCCGCGCGCGGGCGGGGAGCCGTCGATGAGCCTCGACACCTACTGGGCGCTGTCGCGCACGCACACCTACAGCCTGCTGTTCGCCATCCCGCTGCTCTTGGCGTACGAGGCGCTGGCCTGGCTGATGAACGCCCGCGCGCCGGGCGGGCGGCAGCTGCGCAACCTGGCGGACGTGGTGCTGCGCAGCTGGCTGGAGCGCCTCGGCCTGCACGGCACGGGCGCGCTGATCGGCGTGGTGCTGGTCGTGGCGCTGGTGATCGTGGCACGCGAGTGGCGCGCGCGGCCGGTGCCGCTCCATGGCTGGGTCTTCGGCGGCATGCTGCTCGAGAGCGCGGTGCTGGCGGGTCTGTTCGGCCTTGTGGTCGGGCGGTTGACGGCGGCGGTGCTGGCGCCGCTGGGCGCGGCCGGCGGCGGGGCGGCCGCGGTGTCGGCGGCGGGGCAGGCGCAGCTCACGACCGGCCAGCAGCTCGTCCTGTCGCTGGGGGCCGGCATCTACGAGGAGCTCTTGTTCCGCGTGGTGGTGGTGGGCGCGGTGGGCTGGGCGATCGCGCAGGCGGGGCTCGCGACCGACGGGGCGGCGGCGCTGGCCGCGGCGGCGATCTCGGCGCTGGTCTTCAGCCTGGCGCACTACGTCGGCCCGTACGGCGACGCGTTCGCGGCGGGGTCGTTCGTCTTCCGCTTCCTCGGCGGCCTGGTGTTCAGCGCGATCTACGTCGTGCGCGGCTTCGGCATCGTCACGTGGACGCACGCGCTGTACGACGTGTTGTTCCTGCTGCTGTGGCGACGGTAGCGGGGGGACGGATCGAGGAAACCATCCGCGCATGGTGGCGCCGCCACCGCACGCGCCTCTCGATTCCCGACTCCCCGCCGCCGCGTCGCCGACGCCTGTCGCTCCGCTGCTGCCCTGCCGCTGCTCCGCTCTCACCCGTCGTACAGGAACGCCGGCCACGGCACGCGGTTCGGCTGCCCGGCCTCGTAGCGCGCCAGCTCCGCCCGCAGCACCGCGATCCACGCCTCGCGCTTCTGCGCCACCGCCAGGTCGATGGCCTCGCGCTGCGCCGTCATCGCCGCGTCGAAGTCGCCGACCTCGGCGTGGGCCATCGCCAGCGTCTCGAGCGTGTCGATGCTCCGGCGCCGCTCGACCGTCGCCGTCGCCAGCGCCAGGGCCTTCTGGCCGTCGCGCACCGCGTCGTCCGGGGCGGCGGCCAGCACGCGCGCCAGCGCATCGGCGATGTCGACGTCGTCGCGAAAGGCCGCCGCCGCTTGCTCCAGCCCCGCGCGGGCCTCGGCCGCGCGGCCCGCCCGGACCAGGCAGAGCGCCCGCTGGACGTGCGCCAGGCGCCGCGACGGCGCCAGCGCCAGGGCGCGGTCGTACGCGCCGACGGCGTCGCCACATCGGCCGGTGGTCCGCAGGTGGTTGGCCAGCCCGAGGTGGGCGTCGGCGCTCTTCGGGTCGAGCTCGACCGCCCGCCGGAAGGCGGATTCGGCGGCGGCCGGGTCGCCCGCCGCCTGGCGGTAGACGCCGAGGGCCTGGTAGACCTTGGCGCCCTCGTTGCCGCGCGGGTCGAGCGCCGCGGCCTGCTCCACCGCGGCGATGGCGCCGGCGACGTCGTCCTGCCGAAAGCGCGCCAGGCCGAGGTCGAGGTGGGCCATGGCGTTGGCAGGGTCGGCGGCGATCGCCTTCTCGTAGGCTGCGGCGGCCTCGGCGAACCGCCCCGCGCGGAGCTGCGACGCGCCCTGGAACACGAACAGGTTGGACCCGCGCTTGAGGTTGGCCAGGTCGTCGACCCGCGGCTCGTCCATCAACACCGCCTGGGTGCCGCGCTGCGCGAGGTGCGCCGCGCTCTGCTCGGCGTCGCCCTGGTCGCGGTAGGCCAGCGCGAGGGGGTAGTGCAGGCTGGAGGCCGCCGGCTGCGCCGCGAGCGCGGCCTCGTAGTGCGCGATCGCCCCGTCGACGTCGCCGGCGTCGGCCGCGAGCTGCCCGAGGAGCGCGTGCGCCAGGGCGTGCGCGGGGTCGCGGGACAGCGCCGCCTCGAGGTGGCGGCGGGCGGCGTCGGCGCCGCCGCCGGCCGCCTCGACCTCGCCCAACCGCACCAGCGCCGGCACGTCGTCGGGCGCGAGGTCGAGGGCGCGGGCGTAGGCGGCGGCGGCCGCGTCGAACCGGCCGGCCGAGCGGTGCAGGTGGCCGAGGAGGTACGGCCAGCGGGGGTCGCCCGGCTGGAGGTCCCGGGCGTTTTGCAGCGCCGGCTCGGCTGCCTCGAACCCGTAGGCCAGCAGGAGCCGTCCGAGCGCGCCCTGGGCCTCGCCCAGCGCGGCCAGGTCGGCGTCGGGGGCGCCGGCCATGTCCACGACCGCGCGGTGCTGCGCTGTCACCTGGTCGCGCACGTCGGGCTCCACCGCCGACAGGTCCGGCAGCGGCACCGCGCGCAGCGCGTCGGCCGACGTCACCGCCGTCGGCAGCGCGGGGCCGCCCGGCGCGCCGATGCCGGCGCGCCGGGCGGCGAGCACGCCCACGGCGGCGAGCACGGCGACCGCCGCGGCTGCGGCCACCCAACGCCGCCGATCGGCCGGGCCACCTGCGGCGGGTCTCCCTCCGGGCGCGCGGCCCGTGCCCGCTCGCCGGGCGTCGGCCCGCCCCGCGCCGGCGGCCCGGGCATCGGGGCGGCCCCGGGCCGCCCGACCCGTGCCGGGTGCGGCGCGTTTCACGGGCCCACGACCCCGCGCCGCAGCCCGGCTGGACGCTCCGGCGCCGACCTCGCGGCTCGCCGTGTCACGGCGCCGTCACCTGCTCGCCCTCGCCCTGCACGAGCGTGTGGTAGGCGCCCGGGGCGAGGCCGGCCCACGCCTCGACGGTCCCGTCCGGCCACCACACGTGCACGGCGTCGAAGGTCGTGCCGCCGCCCAGCCCGAACAGCACCCGCGGGTCGTTGCCGGCCAGGTAGCTCCCGTCGGTGTGGGCGCGCCGCCACAGCCGCGGCCGGCCGCCGTCGACCAGCGCGGCGCGGGCCCCCAGCATGTCGCGCCGCCCGCCGGCGCCCACCAGCCGCAGCCCGAGCCACGGCTGGCGCTGGCCGACCTGGTTGGCGAGCACGCGCGCGGGGCCGTTGTTGTTGAAGACCACGATGTCGCTGTCGCCGTCGTTGTCGAGGTCGCCCATCGCCGCGCCGCGGCCGACGTCGCGCACGTCGGCGACGCCGCTCTCCGCCTCGGGGATGGTCTCGAATCGGCCGTCGCCGACGTTGCGGTAGATCTGGTTGGCCTGCCGCAGCGGCAGCGTGTCGCCCTCGGCCGCCTGGGCCTCGATGACGCGCACCTCGCCGTTGGCGACGAAGAAGTCCGGCCGCCCGTCGTTGTCGTAGTCGATGCCGAGCGCGCCGAACCCGGTGAACGGGAACGCCGGGGGGCCCAGCCCCGACGGGCGGCTGCGGTCCTCGAACAGCCCCTGCCCGTCGTTGACGTACAGCGTGTTGCTCTCGGTCTGGATGTTGACGACGAACAGGTCCTCGTCGCCGTCGCCCTCGATGTCGGCGGCCACGACCCCCATGCTGCCCTCGGGGATGCCCATGCCGTTGACGGCCGTGCCGTTCATCGGGGCCTCGTCGCGAAAGCGCTCGCCGTCGACGTTGATCCACATCTGGTTGTCGGCGGCGTCGTTGGCCACGTACAGGTCTTGCCACCCGTCGCCGTTGAAGTCGGCGGCGACGACGCCGAGCGCCGGGCCGTCGGCGGCGGCGATGCCGGCCGACAGCGTGACGTCCTCGAAGGTCCCGTCGCCGCGGTTGTGCAGCAGCCGGTCGGGCTCGGGCGGGTAGGCCTTGGGCCCGCAATAGTCGCGGCGGCCGCTGCCCGACGCGAAGCACGGGTGGTCGTTCTCGAGCGTGTAGGCGTCGTAGTTGACCACCGCGAGGTCCAGCCACCCGTCGCGGTCGTAGTCGAACCAGCTCGCGCCGGCGGACCAGCCGGGGTCGCCGGCCCCGCTGGCGGCCGTGACGTCGGTGAAGGTGCCGTCGCCGTCGTTGCGCCAGAGCTGGTTCGGGCCCCAGTTGACGAGGTAGAGGTCGACGTCGCCGTCGTTGTCGTAGTCGGCGGGCGCCGCGCCCATGCCGTAGCCGGCGGCGACGAGGCCGCTGGCCTCGGTGACGTCCTCGAACCGCAGGGCGGCCGTGCCGCCGCCCCGTGTCTCTTCCAGCCGGTTGCGATACAGCCGGCCCGTCGGGTGGTCGGGCGGCGGCGGCGTGCCCGGCCCGGCCGTCGGCACGGCGAGGTCGAGCGCGTGGCCCTGCGCGGCGTAGACGTCGAGGTCGCCGTCCCCGTCGTAGTCCAGGAGCGCGCCGCCGGCGCCCATCATCTCGACGAAGTAGTATCGTCCGGTCATGCCGTTGACGTGCCGGAAGTCCAGCCCGGTGGCGGCGGTGATGTCGGCGAACGGCCGGTCGGCGGCGGATGCGCCGCCTCCAGCCGGGGCGGGGTCGGAGCCGGGGGTGGCCCCGTCCGGCATCGGGCTCGAGGGCGCGACCGGGCCCGATGCCGGGCCTCCGACGTCGGCCGGCTCGGACGTGCCCGGCGCGGCGGTGGCGCAGCCGGCCGCGATCAGCGCGAGCACGGCGGCCGCGGCGCGCGGCGCGCCGCGGCGGCGGGCGTGCCGCCCGGTCCGGGGGCGGTCGGGTCGATGGGGCTGCCTCATGATGCTCCCGTCCTTCGGGGTGCGGGTCACGATTCGTAGTCGACGACCACGGCCGCCTCGGCGACGGCGTGCATGTGCTTGAGCACGGGGTCGACGTGGTAGGGGTGCGTGCGGTAGGCGCGGTAGTCGCGCGGCGAGTCGAAGCGCGTCACGAGCGCCAGGTCGAACGACCGGTCGGTGCGCAGGGCATCGACGCCGACCTCGATGTCGCGCAGCTGCGGGATCTTGCCCTGCATGCTCAGGAGGATGGCGCGGGTGGTGTCGAGGTTCTCGGGCGCGTCGTCATGCAGCTTGAACAGCACGATATGGGTGAACACGGTGCGGTGGTCCTCGGGTGGGTGTCGCGGGTGGGCGTCGGTCGGCGCCGCCGATGCCGAGGCGGCCCGGAGCCGGTGGGGCTCGGCGGCGGCCGGTGCGTGTCGACGCGGCGGCGGGCGATCGGCGGGCGCCGGGTGTGCTACCGGCCGCCTTGGTAGGCCGCAAGCGCCAGGCAGATCCAGCCGGCGACGAGCATCACCCCCCCGATGGGGGTGACGGCGCCGAGCCAGCGGGCGCCGGTGAGCACGAGCACGTAAAGGCTGCCCGAGAACACCGCGATGCCGGCGGCGAACAGCCAGCCCGACCACGCCGCGGCGCTCGAGCCGGGCCATCGGGCCACGGCGTATGCGGCGGCCACGAGCGCCAGCGCGTGGTACATGTGGTAGCGCACGCCGATCTCGAACGTGGCGAGCAGGTCGGCGGGCAGCCGGTCGCGCAAGGCGTGCGCGCCGAAGGCGCCGAGCATCACGCCGAGGGCGCCGAGCAGGCTGCCCAGCGTGAAAAAGGTGCGGTCCACGAGCGTCCCCTCCCCGCGGTGGTGCGAACCGGATCGATCGGGTCCGGAGCGGCCGGTCCGGGCACCGCCCACGGCGCCGGACACGGTTGCCCAAGCGTAGCACAACTCATGGCGCGCGGGTGCCGACGCTGCCGCGCGCCACCCGGGTGCCGGCCGGGATCCCGGTCGCCGGCGCCGGTCACGGCCCGCGCCGGGCGATCGGCAGGAGGATGCGCCGGGGCGGTGTCGTGGCCGCCGTCGCGATCGGCCGGACCGGCGTCTCGATCGCCGTCGCGGTTGCCGTCGGCCCCGCGTTTGCCGCCGACGTCGGCGTCGGCGTCGTCCACGGCGCGTCGCCCCACACGTGGCGCGCCCACGCCTCGAGGTTGCCGTAGCCGCTGCCCCACTGGGTGTACATCACGCCCGTGATGCCCGGCACGCCTTCGAGGTCGGCCAGCCAGCCGCGGTCGCGGAAGCCCGTCGGCGGGGTGTCGTAGTAGCCGGCCAGGACCTGGTTGTGGCCGCGGCCGGCGAAGAACGCGGCCGAGTCGCGGCGGACGGCCGGCTGGCTGTTCCAGTTGAGGACGGTCACGTCGGCGGGCACGCCGTCCCAGCTCCCCGACCAGTCGCCGTTGACGAGGTAGTACGGGTCCCGGCGCGCCGCGGCGTTGTGGAACGGGTCGAACATGTCCGACCACGTCGCGATGGCGGCGTCCGGGTCGATGCCGTGCGCGCGGTCGACGAGCGTCCGGAAGTTGAAGGCCAGGTTCTCGCCGGGGGTGCCGCCGCCGGCCCGCGGCGCCTCGTCCCAGCCGTGCACGCGGATCTCGTCGTGGCCGAACATCCAGCCGCCGAACACGCCGGCGGCCGCCAGCTCGCGGCGCAGGCCGCGCATCTGGCCCTCGACGATGTCGAACACGGCAGGCTCGGTCAGGCTGGCGGCGACCTGGTCGCCGTAGATCAGCGCGGTGTGGTAGAAGCTCAGCCTTACGACGTCGCCGTCGCGGATGCGCGAGCCGGCCCGCAGGCGGATGTCGGGCGGCGGGTGCCAGAGGTCGAACGCACCGGGCCACGGCACCGTCCCGGCCTTCGGGTCGGCGAGCGGCTCGACGTCGCGCGCTTCGTCGTACTCGGTGGCGCCGTCGTCGCCGGTGATGCGCACGGGCGCGCCGGGGCGCCGGACGAGGTTGACCAGGCCGGCCGGCTCGATCAGCCCGTCGTCCCACCAGATGGTCCCGCGGTCGCCGCCCCACACCCCGAAGTACACCAGCACCTCGGTGTGGGTGAGCGTGTTGAACGTCACGTCGAAGCGGGTCCAGTCCTGGGTGTCGACCACGGGGATGGCGTTCCACTGCAGGGTGCGGGCAGGGTTCTGGGCCAGCACCAGCGCCCGGGCCTCGCCGCCGCGGAAGCCGGCGGTCTTGACCCACACCGACAGGCGGTACACCTGGAACGGGCGGACCGCGAGGCGCTGGTAGACGCGGCCGTTGCCCGCCGGGGGGCTGGCGGTCCCGAGGTCGGTCATGCGCAGGCTGGCCTGGCCGCCGTGCCGCTCGTCGCGGTCGACGAAGGTGGCCCGTCCGGGTGCGTCCTGGAAGGCCCAGCCCGGGAACGTGTGCCCGGACGCCGGCACGTGCTCGAAGTCGGCGTTGGCCAGGCGGGTCGGCGGGTCTTCGTGCGGCACCAGCCGGCCGCCCGTGGCGCGGAACGGCGCGTCGCGCACGGGCAGGCCTTCGGCGAGGTCGGGGTCGTGCCACAGGAGGCTCGCGGAGTAGCCGAAGTCAGCCGTCGCGGGGTAGACGGTGAAGTCGAGCGACCGGGCGTGGTCGAGCACGGCGCGCAGGTGCGTGAAATAGGCGGGGATCAGCGAGCCGTCGTCGAGGCGCCCGAACTTGACGTCGGCGAACACGACGCCGTTGTAGCCGGCGGCCTTGGCGCGGTCGAGCACGGCGTTGACCCGGGCGACGTTGTCGGCCACCTGGAAGTTGGTCTGCACGTAGACCCAGCGGCGGGCGAGGCGATGGCCGTGCACCACGGGGGCCGCGGCGTCGGCGTGGGCCATGGTCCCGGCCGGGGTCGTGTCTGGCGGCGTCGGGCCGGCCGCGGTGGCCGCGGCGGCGGCGAGCGCGGCGGTGGCGAAGGCGGCACGCGCGGCCTTCGAGACGGCGTCGCGGTGGTGGATCATCGGGGGGCTCCTCGTGCGCTCTGGCGGGACGGGTGGGCGGGGGCTGTGGACCCCGCTGCGGGTGGCGTGGTGCGGTCGCATGGCATGGCATGCCATGGCGCGGAGGCGGGGAAGCGTCACTGTGCTTGTGTCAGGTTCGTGAAGATCGGGATGGGCGGTTGCGGGCCACGCCGGGTGACGTATAATTCCGACGGCATCCGCACGTCACGCAAGCCGGGAGCACGCCATGACCTCGAAGATGCCGTGATCCATGAGGCGGCGCGGTTGGCAGGCGTGCGGGGAATCGTGACGCGGAACGCGGTGGACTTTGCCGGCGCCGAGCTGCCGATCTTCACCCCGACCGAGCTCCAGACCATCCTCGACGCCCTGCCGGACGACGCGGCGTGACCGCGGAGCCCGGGGGCCCGTGACCACCCCCCATGGCCCGTAAGCGCCCCGGAGCCTCCGGGCTCGACCCCCACGCCCATCGCGACGCGCTCGTCGCGCTCCTGCGCGCCGCCACCGCCGAGCCGGACCTCACGGCGGCGCGCCTCGACCGCTTGCTCAAGGCCCACCCGCACGCCGGCCGGGGCCCCTTCCCGCGCGACGTCGTCGTGGCGGCCTACCGCGCGTTCGCCGGCACGGCCGGGCTGCCGCCGTTCGACCCCGGCGTGCTCGAACGCCTGCGGCTCAACCCCGTGCGCAGCCGGTCGGGCGTGACCCCCGTGGCCGTGCTGACCAAGCCGTACCCGTGCCCCGGCGCGTGCGTGTTCTGCCCCACCGACGTGCGCATGCCCAAGAGCTACCTGTCCGACGAGCCGGGCGCCCAGCGAGCCGCCCGACAGGGGTTCGACCCGTACCGCCAGGTGAGCGTCCGCCTCGAGGCCCTGCGGGCCGTCGGCCATCCCGTCGACAAGGTCGAGCTGATCGTCCTCGGCGGCACGTGGTCGGCGTACCCCGAGCCCTACCAGATCTGGTTCGTCAAGCGGCTGTTCGACGCGCTGAACGACTTCGGCGCGCGCGATGCCGGCGGTGCGCCGGCCGGCGGCGTCGCGACGCATGCGCCGGCCGGGGACCCCGCGGACTCGCCCGCGACCTCCGACGACCGCGCCGCCTGGGACGATCTCGCGTGCGCGCAGCGCGCCAACGAGGCCGCCGCCTGCCGCTGCGTCGGGCTCTCGGTCGAGACCCGGCCCGACCACGTCGACGCCGGCGAGGTCCGGCGCCTCCGGCGGCTCGGCGTCACCAAGGTCCAGCTCGGCATCCAGAGCCTCGACGACGCCGTCCTGGCCGCGAACCGCCGCGGGCACGACGTCGCGCACACCCGCCGGGCCATGCGGCTCCTGCGCCAGGCCGGGTTCAAGCTCCAGGCGCACTGGATGCCCAACCTGCTCGGCGCCACGCCCGACGGCGACCGGGCCGACTACCGGCGGCTGTGGGACGACCCCGACATCCGTCCCGACGAGCTCAAGATCTACCCGTGCGCGCTCGTGGCCGGCACGGACCTCGCGGCCCACCACCGCGCCGGCCGATGGCGGCCGTACGACCGGGCGGCGATGGTCGACTTGCTCGCCGACTGTTTCACGGCCACCCCGGCGTGGTGCCGCCTGACGCGCGTGATCCGCGACATCCCGGCCACCGACATCGTCGCCGGCGACATCCCGACCAACCTCCGCCAGGCCGTCGAGCGCCGGCTGGCGGAGCGCGGGCTGGCCAGCCGCGACATCCGCGCCCGCGAGGTGCGCGGCCGGGTCGTCGACCCCGCCGCGCTGGCGCACGACACGATCCGCTACGCCGCGGGCACCGGCGACGAGGTGTTCCTCGCGCTCGTCACGTCCGATCCGGATCCGCGCCTCGCGGCCTTCCTGAGGCTCTCGCTGCCGGGCCCCGCGGCGACGCCGCTCTTCGATGCGCTGGCGGGCGCGGCCATCATCCGCGAGCTCCACGTGTACGGCCAGGCGGTCGAGATCGGCGCCGCGCTGCCCGGCAAGGCGCAGCACGCCGGGCTCGGCGGCCGGCTGATCGCGCAGGCGGTGAGGATCGCGGCCGTCGAAGGCTATCCGCGGCTGGCGGTGATCTCGGCCGTCGGCACACGCGGCTACTACCGCCGCCACGGCTTCGTGGACGCGGGCTGCTACCAGGTCCGCGCGCTGGCAGGGCGGTAGCGCGCCGGCGGCGTCCAGCCTATAATGCCGGCGGGAGGTGGCGTGCTTTGGCCCGTACGACCAAGCCGATCGAAGGGGCACCGGGTTTCCGAGTCGAGGTCCAGCTCCGGCCTGCCGTCGAGCTTTCCGACGCCGAGTTCTTCGACCTGTCTCGGACGAACCGCGATCTGCGTCTCGAGCGTACGGCTGAAGGCGCGATCGTCACCATGCCACCAGCAGTCGAGCTGCGCCCACCCTCCGACCGGCTCGCGGACGCCCAGGCCAGGGTCGAGGAACACGTCGCCAACGGCGCGCGGTTGGGCTGGCTGTTCGACCCGGCGACGGAGTCGGGCCACGTCTGCCGACCCGGGCAAGCCGGGGCCCACGTCGCGCACGCCGCGCGCATCGCCGGCGATCCCGAGCTGCCGGGGTTCGTGTTGGACTTGGACGCGCTGTGGCGGCCGGGCCCGTGACCCGGCGGCGGCCCGCCACCGCGACGGCGCACGGGGCTTCGCGCCCGGCATCCCGTCGGCCGATCCCACGGCGCGCGACGTTGGCTTGCCGCCAGCCTTCACATGCTCTCGCATTCAGCCGCCGCCGAGGGGGGATTGCCATGCTCCGCAGGTTCGCCATCGCCGTGCTCGCGCTCAGCTTCTGGCAGGCGGGGGCCGCCCCCGCCACCTTTGCCGTGCGGCTGCTCGACGACCCCGGCCCGGGGGCGTCCCGCGCGGTCGCCGCGGACGGCTTCCACCGCCTCGTCGTCGCGCTCGAGTCCCCGCCGTTGGCCGAGTGGGCCGCGGCGCGCGGCCTGGCGCGCAACCAGGCCGACGGGCTCGCCGACGCCGCCGGCCGGCTCGACCCCGCCGCGCCCGCCGCGCGCGGCCACCTCGCCCGCCTCGACGCCGAGCAACGGGCGTTGCTCAAGGTCCTCCCCGAGGTCGTGCCCGACGCCCGGCTGGCCACCTACCTCGACGAGGCCGGCCGCGGCCGGCCGCACCGCTACGCCGTCACCTTCAACGGCCTCACCCTCGACGTCGGCGCGCCCGAGCGCGTGCCCGCGGCGCGCCGGGCGCTCGAGGCCCTCCCGGGCGTCCGGGCCGTGTTTGCCGAGCGGGCCTACGTGCCGGCCATGTACGCCAGCGTGCCGCTGATCCACGCCCCCGCCGCGTGGGGGCACCCGGCCGTCGGCGGCCAGGGCCGCGCGGGCGCCGGCATCCGCGTCGCCAGCATGGACGGCGGCGTCCACAAGGACAGCCCGATGTTCAGCGGCCTCGGCTTCGACTTCCCGCCGGGCTTCCCCAAGGGCCTGGCGGCCAACACCAACGGCAAGATCATCGCCAGCCGGGCGTACTTCCGCCCGTTCGACCCGCCGGCGCCCGGCGACGAGAAGCCATGGCCGGGCGTCAACGGCACGTCGCACGGCGTCCACACGGCGTCGACCGCGGTCGGCAACCCCGTCACCGGCAGCTACTGGGGCACGCCGATCGAGCTCAGCGGCGTGGCGCCGGCGGCCCACGTCATGAGCTACCGCGTGTTCTACGCCAGCGTCCAGAACGACGCCACCTTCCACAACCCCGAGGGCATCGCGTGCCTCGAGGACGTCGTGCGCGACGGCGCCCACGTCGTCAACAACTCGTGGGGGGGAGGCCCCGGCAGCAGCGGCGGCGAGGGCGACCCGCTCGACACGGCGCTGGTCAACGCGTCGCGCGCCGGCATCTTCGTCAGCATGTCGGCCGGCAACAGCGGGCCGGGCGGCGAGACCGGCGACCATCCCTCGGCCGACTACATCACCGTGGCCGCCACGTCCACCGGCGGTGAGTACGCCTCGGGCAAGCTCGCCGCCGACGCCCCGCAGCCCGTCCCGCCGGCGCTGACCCGCATGGCGTACCAGGTGCCGGATTGGGGCGGCCTCTTGCCGATCGGCAAGAACCGCTACGCCTACCTCCCGGCGGCCGCCGTCGACCCCGGCAACGTCGAGGGCTGCAACGCCTGGCCGGCCGGCACGTTCGACGACCGGCTCGCGCTCGTGCGGCGCGGCGGGTGCGAGTTCGGGCGCAAGGCGCTCAACGCCGAGCAGGCGGGCGCGGTGTTCGTCATCGTCTACAACCACGCCACCGGCGGCGACGCGCTGGTGGGGATGGGCGCCGGCGCGGTCGGCACCCAGGTCACCATCCCGGCCATCTTCGTCGGCCACACCCACGGCGAGGCGCTGATCGCCTGGCACGCCCAGCACGGCAGCGCCGCGAGCGTGTCGCTCGACACCATCGGGTACTTCGTCGGCAACGCGCCGGACCGGGTCGCCGACTTCAGCGGGCGCGGCCCGGGCGTCGGCCTCGTGCTCAAGCCCGACATCGCCGCGCCCGGCGTGTCGATCATGGCCCAGGGCTTCGACAGCGCCGTGCGCGGCGAGGCGCGCCACCTCGGCTTCGGGCAGGCGGGCGGCACCAGCATGGCGGCGCCGCACGTGGCCGGCGCCGCCGCGCTCCTGCGGCAGATCCACCCCACGTGGGACAACGCCGCCATCAAGTCGGCGCTGATGAGCACGTCGAAGTTCGTCGACGTCTACACCCACGACGGCCGGCCCGCGCAGCCGCTCGACATCGGCGCCGGCCGGCTGGACCTGGCGCGCGCCGCCGACCCGGGCGTGATCCTCGACCCGCCGAGCCTGAGCTTCGGCACCGTCGTCACCGGCACGCGGGCCACGCTCCGGATCAGCCTGCGCAGCGTGGCGCGCGACGTCGAGATGTACACGCTGCGGACGGTCGACACGACGCACGGCTTCACGCGCACGCGTGCCGTCGCCGGCATGTCCGTCAGCCGGCGCAGCCTCACGCTCGCGCCCGGCGAGACGCGGACGCTCGATGTCACGTGGGACGCCGCCGCGTCGGGCGGCCACGGCGACCGCCAGGGGTACCTCGTGCTCGACGGCCTGCGGCACCAGGCGCACCTGCCGGCGTGGATGCGGGTGGCGCCGCCACCGGCGCCGGTCGACGTGCTGGTCATCGACAACGACGGCAGCAGCCTGCCGGCCGAGACGCTCGACGCCGTCGCGCCCGGCCTGCGGTTCGCGGACTACACGCCGTCCTACACGGCCGCGCTCGACGACCTCGGCCTGACCTACGACGTGTACGACGCCGACGCGCAGTACGACCCCGCGGGCGCGCGCACGCACCTCCTGCCCGACGTGGTGTCGCTCGGCCGCTACCGCGCCATCGTCTACCAGACCGGCGACAACAGCCTGAGCGATGCCTCGGGCCTCTTGCCGGGCGCCAGCGCGCCGACCAACCTCGACATGAACCGGCTCGTCGCCTACGTCAACGCCGGCGGCCGGCTGGCGATGTTCGGGCAGGACCTGGCCGCCACCCTCAACTCCGCCAGCCCGACGAGCGCCAGCTTCCTCTACGGCGAGGTGCTCGGCGCGGTCTGGCGCCGCGACAGCGTCACCGGCGGCACGGTCTACTCCGACACCCTCGCCCTGGTCACCGGCCTGCCGGGCACCCCGTTCGAGCGCCTCTCGGTCGACGTCAGCGACACCGGCGACGGCGCCGGCAACCTGTCGTCCATCGACGAGATCGAGCCCAAGGCCGGGATCGTGCCGCTGATGAAGTTCACGGCCGGCGGGGCCGGGTTCGCCGCGCAGGGCCACGTGGCCGCGGCGCACGCCGACCGTCCGACGCTCGAGCGGCCGCGGACGACGTTCGCGGGTCGGGCGGCGTACTTCAGCTTCGGGCTGGAGGGGGTCAACGACGAGGCCGGGCACGCCACCCGCGCCGACCTCCTCGGCACCGCGCTCGACTGGCTGCGCGACGCGGCGACGGCGGTCGTCACGCCGACCATCCGGCCCGCGGGCGAGGTCAGCCTGTTCGAGCTCGACCTCGCGTCGACCCACGGCGGCCCCGGCGTGCGCTACCGGATGGACTTCGGCGACGGCGGCGCGCCCACGGCGCCGGGCGGCGGCACGGTCTTCGGGCACCTCTACGAGCGCCCGGGGCGCTACACCGTCCGGGTCGAGGCCGCCAACGCCCTCGGCACGACGGCCCTGGCCGAGGCCGAGGTCTACGTGCCGCCGGCGGCCGGCGCGGGGATGTGGCGCGCGTTCCTGCCCGCGGCGCACGCGCAGGCCGGCGCCGCGCAGCCGTAACGGCCGGGGGCGCCGCCGCGGCGCGGCCCCGGGTCCTGCCGCCGGTCCGTCAAGCGGCGGCGTCTCGCAGCGCCTCGACGCGGAAGCCCGCCAGCGACGGCCCGAGCGCCTCCCACTGCCACGCCCGGACCCACGGCGGCTCGCCCCCGTCCAGCGCCGCCGACGGCTGGCCGGGCTGCAGCGCGACCTGCTCGAGGTGCGGTGCCGGCCACACCACGCCCGGGTCGAGGTCCAGCGCCTCGGCCTCGGCGTTGCGCCACGCCTTGAGGCGGGCCAGCCGCTCGCGCGCCTCCGGCGTCCACGGGTTGACGCCCCCCCGCCGTGGCCACGGCACCGGAGCCGCCGCGACCCCACGCCGGATGGCCTCTGCCAGCCGGTCGCGATGGCGCTCCAGCACCCGCCGGTCGACGCCCCGCAGGCGGTGGAGCGGCGCGTCCGGGTTGTCGGCCAGGAGCAGCAGCGTGTCGTTCGAGAGCACGTGGTGGGGAGGGCGCCCGACACGCTGCGCCGTCGCGTCGCGCCACAGGAAGAGCTCGCGCAGGATCGCGCGCCCCGCGTCCGAGAGGTCGCGCGCGCCGCGCAGCGCCATGAACGCGACCTCCGGCGGATCCGGGGGGGTGTAGCGGACCTGCTCGAGGCGCCGGCACTCCTCGGCCACCCAGCCCAGGCGACCGAACCCGGTCAGGCGCTCGACCAGCGCGGCGCGCAAGGCGAGGAGGTGCGCGACGTCGGCGACGGCGTAGGCCAGCGCGGTCGGCGGCAGCGGGCGGATCGACCAGTCCATGCGCTGCAGCTGCTTCGGCTTGTCGACCGCGATGTCGAGGATCTCGGCCAGCACGTTCATCAGCCCGGTCCGCCGCGACCCGCAGAACTGCGCGGCGATGGCGGTGTCGAACAGGCCGCGCACCGCGAAGCCGAAGTCGCGGTCGAGGCACCGGACGTCGTAGGCGGCCGAGTGCAGCACCTTGGGGACCGCCGGGTCGGCCAGGGCCGCGCCGACGGCCGACAGGTCGCCGAGCGCCAAGGGGTCGAGCAGGTGGACCGTGCCGTCCGTCAGCCCCACCTGGATGAGCGCCACGCGCTCGGGGTAGCGGTGGAACCCGTCGCCCTCGATGTCGATCGCCAGGGCCGGGCTGGCCGCGATCTCTGCGGCGGCGGCATCCCAGGCCGCCCCGCTGTCGACGAGGGCGGGCGCGGCGGCCGGCTTCAACGCCCGGTCGCCATGCCCGGCGCGCCCAGGCGCGCGGCGAGGTCGACGGCGCCGGTGAAGCGGATGGCGACGAACCCGAGCGCGGCGGCCGCGTCGGTGTTGCGCGGCTTGTCGTCGACGAAGACGACCTCGGCGGGGGCGGCGTCGAGCGCGACGGCCGCCGCGGTGTACGCGTCGGCGTCCGGCTTGCGGCGGCCGGTGCGGTGCGAGAAGTGCGCGACGTCGAACAGGCCCTCGAAGACGGCGGCGTGATCGTCGTGGTACGGGGCGCTGTTGGAGAGGATGCCCGCGCGCAGCCCGGCGGCGCGCAAGCGCGGCACCCACGCCAGCACGACGGCGTCGAGCCACGCCCAGGCCGTCGCCCGGTAGGTGTCGACGATCGCGGCGACGTCCGCCGGCGCCGCGGGGCGGTCGAGCGCCGCCAGCACGGCGCCCCAGTAGCCCTCGAGGTCCAGCCGCCCCGTCGAGTGCGATTCCCACAGCGGGTACAGCGCCGGCCCGTTCCGGGCGCGCTGCACGTCGGCGTGGGTGAGGCCGGGCCAGCGCGCCGCCAGCCGGCGGTCGGCGGCGGCGACGTCGGGATGGGCGATGACGTCCTCGACGTCGAACAGGACGGCGCGGATCGGCGGGGCGACGGGCATGGGCGCAAGTATATCACGGGCGGCCGGGGCGTCGGGGGTGGTCGCGGCCGCCCCGGGAGGGGTATGGGCGGCCGCTTCGAGACCTTCGTGTGCATGCGCCTGCCCCGGGGCTGTCGCCGCGGTGTCGCCGACGCGGCGCGCGGGACGTGGCGGCGGCCGAGCGGCGCGATTACCATGCCGACACCATGACCGCTTCACCCGTTCGCGGCCCGGCCGATGTCCCGCAGCCGCTTCCCCCGCTCGCACCGGACCTCGCCCGCGCCAGGGCGCGGATCCGCGACCTGCCGTCGGCCGAGAAGCCGCGCGAGCGGCTGTGCAGCGTCGGCGCCGGCGCGCTGGCCACGGCCGAGCTGTTGGCGATCCTGCTCGGCACCGGCCGGCACGGCGCCAGCGCGCTCGAGGTCGGCCGCCTGATCGTCGCGCGTCACGGCGTGGGCGGCCTCGCCCGCGCGTCGATCGACGAGCTGTGCGCCGTGCCGGGCTGCGGCCCCGCGAAGGCCGTGCAGATCAAGGCCGCGATCGAGCTCGGCCGACGCCTCGTGGCGCACGCCGCCGAGGAGCCGCGCCAGATCCAGTCGCCGCGCGAGGTCGCCGAGCTGCTCAGCGCCGACATGGCCGACCTCGAGCAAGAGCACCTGCGCGTCGTGCTGCTCAACATGAAGAACTTCGTGCTCGGCGTCCACGAGGTGTACAAGGGCTCGGTCAGCGCCAGCCTCGTGCGCGTCGGCGAGGTCTTCCGCGAGCCCGTGCGGCGCAACTGCACGTCGATCGTCGTGGCGCACAACCACCCGTCCGGCGACCCGGCGCCGAGCCCCGAGGACATCCACGTCACCCGCCAGCTCGTCGAGGCCGGCCGGATCCTCGACATCGAGGTGCTGGACCACCTGATCATCGCCCGCCGGGGCTGGGTGTCGCTGCGCGAGCGCGGCCTGGGGTTCGCGTGACGGGCCATGGCGCGGCGGCGCGGCCGCGGCCGCGCGCCAGGGCCGGCGACCCGCCGCCGCCGCGCGCCAGGGTTTCGCGCCGCCGCCCGGCGGGCATAGAATTGTCGGCATGGATCCTGAGCCTCAGTCGACCCCGACCGGCGGCGCCGGCGCCCGTCGCCCCGACGCCGCGCCCGCCGCCGATATCGCACCCGCCGGCGACACCGTTCCCGCCCCCGACGCGGCCGCCGCGCCGGTCGACACGGGCGCCGTACCCTTCGATTCGGCCCCCGCCGTCGTCGAGGCGACATCGGACATCGCGTCCGACGCCGCGCCCGGCGCCGCCCCCGATGCCGACGTGGGCCTCGTCCCCGGCGCGCCGTCCGGCGACCCGTCGGACGACACGGGGCGCAGCGAACCCGGCGAACCGGCGGACGGTGCGCCCGAAGCGGCCCTCGACGTCGCGGACGGCGCCGCGACCGGAGCCGCAGACGACGCCGCGGCCGCGGCCGTGTCGCTTGACGCCACCCCGGACGACGCCAGTCCGACGGGCGCTGCCGAGGGGATCGCGGACGCCGTGCCCGCCTCGCCCACGGACGCCGCCCCGCGCGCCGCCGGCGCCCCCGGCCCGCCCGCCGTGGCCGAGGCGTTCCGCGCGTTCTACGCGCACCTCGGCCCGACGCTGTGCGGGGCCCCGGTCGGCCCGCTGGTCGACGAGGACGGCATCCCGACGCAGTACTTCGAGCACGTCGCGCTCGAGTCGCCGATGCCGGGCCAGGTGCGCCTCAAGCCGATCGGCGCGGCGGTGTGGGAAGGGCGCCGGCGGCGGTCCGCCCGGCCGCTCGCGGTGCCCGCGCCCGTCGTGGCGGACCTCACCGACCAGCTGGCGCGGCACCCGAGCCGGGCCTACGCCGCGCGCCCCTTGACCCACGTCCGCTACCTTGTCATCCACGCCACGGGCGCGCCGGCCCACGTCGGGCCGCACGCCATCGCGCGGGCGCACGTCGACGACAACGGCTGGCCTGGCATCGGCTACCACTTCGTCGTCGGCGCCGACGGCACGGTCTACCGGACGCAGGACCTCACCGTGGTCAGCCATCACGTGGCGCAGTTCAACCCGGTCTCGGTCGGCATCGCGCTGGCCGGCGACCTGGCGCACGCCGACCCGCCGCCGGCCCAGATCGCCGCCGCCGCGGACCTGGTGGCCCAGCTCTGCTGGGACCTCGGGCTCCCGACCACCGCCGTCCGCGGGCACCGCGAGATGGTGCCGACCCCGTGCCCCGGCGAGCGGTTCCTGGGCGGGTGGAAGCCGCGGCTCATGGACGCCGTCGCCGAACGCCTCGATGCCCAGGCGGCCCGAATGGTCGCGGGCGCACCGCTCGCCGCCGACCTCCCGCCCGACGCACCCGCCCCGGTCGCGCAGCGCATCGCCCTGGACGCGTGACCGCCTACTGCGTGCGGCTCGAGGTCTTCGAAGGGCCGCTCGACCTCCTCCTGACCCTGATCCGCCGGGAACAGCTCGACATCACCGCCGTGGCGCTGGCACAGGTGACCCATCAGTACGTGGCCTATGTCGGCCAGCTCGAGTCCATCGACCCCGCCGCGCTGGCGGCGTTCTGCGAGGTCGCCTCGACGCTGATGCTGATCAAGAGCCGCGCCCTCCTGCCCCGCCCCCCCGCGCCGCCCATCGACGAGGACGCCGACGCGCAGCTCCTCGTCGAACGTCTGCGGGCCTATCGCCAGTACAAGCAGGCCGCCGAAGTCCTGCAGCGGCGCGAGCACGGCGGGCTGCGCGCGTTCGTGCGGTCCGCCCCGCCGCCCGACCTCCCGCCCCGGCTCGAGCCGAGCGGGGTCTCGCTGGTCGACCTCGTCGCCGCGTTCGAGGCGGCGCTGGCCGAGGTCGAGGCCGAGCCGGCCCCGCCGCCGGCCGCGGCCCCCCCGCCGCGGCTGCGGCTGGCCGATCGCCTGGCCGACATCCGAGACCTCCTGCGCCGGCAGGGGCGGGTGACGTTCCGGGAGGCCCTGCTCGGCGCGCGGCGCGATCGCGAGTACGTCGTCGTCAGCTTCCTGGCCGTCCTCGAGCTCTTGCGCCGCGGTTGGGTCCGCGCCACGCAACCCGAGCTGTTCGGCGAGATCGTGCTCGAGCTGCGGGCCGATGCCGAGGCGTTCGCGGAGGCCGTCCTGGAGTCGTTCATCGATGACGCCGATTGACGCCGGCGGCCGGCCGCCGCGCCGGACCCGCCCTCCGGGGGCGCGCCGCGCGCTCGGCGCCGCCCTGGCGGTGCTGGTCGCCGCCGGCGTGCCGGCCTCGGCCACGACGGCGGCACGGCCGTTCGGGCTGCCGTTCGCCCAGCCGCCCGGGCCCGGCACGTGGTACGTCGCGCAGCCATACGGCAACACGGTCTACGCCTACTTCGAGCGCAACACCCTGTACGGCGCCGGGCAGGGGCTGCACATGGGCCTCGACCTGGCGGCGGCCTGCGGCACCCCGGTGGTCGCCGTCGGCGACGGGACGGTGCTCAGCGTCGACGGGCGCGGAGGCAGCCCTCCGCACAACCTCATGATCGACCACCACAACGGCATGGTGTCGTTCTACGGCCACCTGCGCGAGCGGCCGGCGCTCGCCGTCGGGCAGTACGTCCGCCGCGGCGAGCCCGTCGCGCTGTCGGGTGACATGTACGGCACGTGCCAGGCGTCGCCGCACCTGCACCTCGAGATCCGCGACCGCAGCCTCAACCGCGTGTTCAACCCGGTCGCGCTGATCGATGCCGACTGGCACGGCCTGCTCCTGCTCGGTGCCGCGCCGCCGGCCTTCGAGCGCGACCTCGACGCGCCGCGGCGCTGGCAGGCCATCGACGATCAGCCCGACATCACGCTCGGCGGACGCCTGCTCAACGCGTTCGAGCACGCGTGGCCGGCCGGAGGGAGGCCGTGAGCCGCCGCTCGCGGCAGGGCGTGGCGCCGGTGCTGGCCGCGGCGGGCGTGGCCATGCTGGTCTTTGCCAACGGCGACCGCCCGGGCACGCCGCTCCGCCGCTGGATGGACCGCCTGGCCGGCGCGGACGCCGCGACGCCGACCGCGTCGGGCGACCCGGCGACGGCCCGCCCGACGGCGGCGCGCGCCGCGCCGCTGGCCGCGGCCCGGGCGCCCGGCGCGGTGCCGCACCCGGCCGCGCCGACGGCGGTCTTGCCGCCCCCGGGTTCGGCGTCGTCCGGCCTCGGGCGGATTCGCCAGCTCACGTTCGACGGGTGCTGCGCCGGGGCGTGGTGGGCGCCCGACGGATCGGCCGTCCACTTCATCGATCGCCCCGGCGGGCAGATCGGCATCTACGGGGTCGCCATCTGGCCGCCCGGCGCGCTGCCGCAGATGATCGACGCCGAGGTGACGGTGCGTGCGAGCGGCGCGCGCTACCTTATCCGCCCGGCGGGCGACGCGAGCATCGTGACCGATGTCGCGAGCGGCGCCGAGTGGCCGCTGCCGACCGGCGGCGCGCCCGCGCGCCTGTCGCCCGACGGCTCGCGGGTGGTGTGGTGGGACGCCCCGGGCGGCCGCGCCGAGGTCGACTCGCTCAACCGGATCCATGCCTCGGACATCGCCGGCCAGGCCGTCCGGGAGATCGGCGGCCTGTGGGGCGCCAACGTCGTGGGCTTCCTCGCCAACGGCGTCGAGGTGCTGGTCGTCGGCCGCCCGTTGCGCGACAGCGCGATGGACGTCCTGGCGGCGCTCGACACCGACACCGGCGCGGTGCGCGAGATCGCCCGCGGCACGTGGGTGACCGATGTCGTGCTCGCGCCGGGCGGCGCGTGGGTGGCCTACATGGTCAGCCTCGACAGCGCCGCGCCCGAGGCCAACGGCATCTGGGTGGCGCCGACCGGCGCCGGGGCCGGCCCGCCGCGCCGACTCGACCGGGTGGGCGCCTACCGCTGGCGCGACCCCGTGCACCTGTTGATGGTGCCGCTCGAGCCCGGCGCCCCGGCCCACAGCGTGTGGCAGATCGACGCCGCGACCGGCGACGCGGCGCGCATCGTCGACCCTGCCGAGATCGAGATCCGCATCGCCAACAACGACTGGTCGGTGTCGCCCGACGGGCGCCGGTTGGCGTTCGTCTCGGAGGCCGACCGCAACGTCTGGCTGGTCGAGCTGCCGTGACCCGTGGCAACATAGGCGCCATGCCCGCGACGACGACCGCTGCGCCGCTGCCCGATCCCGAGCACGGGTTCCGGGTGCGCGTCCACGGCTACGCGCCGATCGTGACCGGCCTGCTCCGCGCCGTCCGGGCGGGGACGTTCGGCCAGGCCTACCTCCTTGCCGGCCCGCCGGCGGTCGGCAAGCGCACGCTGGCGCGGCTGTTGGCCCAGGCGCTGACGTGCTCCGCGGCCGACGCCGGCACGTGGCCGTGCGGGGCCTGCGGGAGCTGCCGGCAGGTGGCGCATGGCACCTCGCCGGACGTCGACGTCGCCCCGTCGCCGCTGCGCATCGAGGAGGCCCGGGCGCTGCAGGGCCGCGTCGCCCTGGCGCCGGCCGGGTCGCGCCACCGCGTCGCCGTCCTCCCGGAGGTCGACCGCGCGTCGCTCGGCGCCGTCAACAGCCTCCTCAAGACGCTCGAGGAGCCGCCGCCGCACACGGTGCTGCTCCTCACGGCATCCCAGCTCGCCGACGTGCTGCCGACCATCCGCTCGCGCTGCCGCGTGGTCGTGCTGCCGGCGCAGCCGGTCGCCGACGTCGCGGCGGCGCTGGTGGCGGGCTGGGGCGTGTCGGCCGAGCGCGCCGAGTGGCTCGCCCGGCTGTCCGGGGGCCGCCTGGGGTGGGCGGCGCGCGCCCACGCGGACCCTGCGCTGCTCGAGGCGCGCGAGCAGTGGCTGACCGGGCTGGCCACGGCGTTGGGCGGCGACGTGGCCGGGCGCTTGTCGCTGGCCGCCCGGCTGGCCGCCGACGGCGGCGCCACCGCCGACGGGCTGTCGCACTGGAGCGGGTGGTGGCGCGACCTCTTGCTCGTGCAGCAAGCCGTGCCCGAGCCCGTCGTCAACCGCGACCGGCTGGCCGAGCTCGAGTCGGCCGCGGCGCGCTATGCCGCCGCCGACGTCGTGCGGGTGCTCGAGGCGGTCGAGCTGGCGTTGCGGCGCCTGGCGGCCAACGGCAACCCGCAGCTCACGCTCGAAGTGCTCGCCCTGGACCTGCCGGCATGACCGCCCCCGCTCCCGACGCGCTGGTCGGCGTCCGCTTCCGACGGGCCGGCAAGATCTACTACTTCGACGCCGCCGGGCACCCCGGCCTCGCCGTCGGCGATCACGTCATCGTCGACACCGTGCGCGGGCGCGAGTCGGGCGAGGTCGTCATCGCGCCCCGCCAGGTCGTCGGCACCGCCGTGGCCAACCTCAAGCCCATCGAGCGCCTCGCCACGTGGGAGGAGCTGGCCGACCTCGCACGCCACCGGCTCGACGAGCCGCGGGTGCTCCAGCAGGTGCAGTCCGCGATCGTCGCCCACGACTTGCCGATGAAGGCCGTGTTGGCCGAGTACAACTACGACGGCTCCCGCCTGACGATCTACTTCGTCAGCGACGAGCACCGGGTGGACTTCCGCGACCTCGTGCGCGACCTCGCGCAGGCCCTGCGCACGCGGGTCCACCTGCGGCAGGTGGGCGCGCGGGACAAGGCCAAGCTGCTCGGGGGCATCGAGCGTTGCGGACGCGAGCTGTGCTGCAGCACGTGGCTGCCGGAGTTCCAGCCGATCTCGATCCGGATGGCCAAGACGCAGGGGCTGCCGCTGAGCCCGCCGGAGATCAGCGGAGTGTGCGGCAAGCTGCTGTGCTGCCTGGCGTTCGAGGACGAGCTCTACGCCGAGATGCGGCACGGCCTGCCCAAGGTCGGGGCGCGGCTCACCAGCGCCGTGGGCAACGGGCGCGTGGTCGACGTCAACATCCTCGCGCGGACCATCACGGTGCTGTGGGAGACGGGCGCGCGGGTCGAGATCGACGCCGAGGCGTTCGCCGAGCAGCAGGCGCGCGTCAAGCGCGGCACGTCGGGGCCGCCCGCGTAGACCGTTCGAGGCGTGGTCGATCGGCAAGCGCTGCCGGAGGCGCCGGCAGCCTGCCGGCCGGCATCGTCGATGGCCGCCTGGAAGGCGGCGCTCAGTCGGCGCCGGCGGCAGGGGCGGGTGCGCGGACCTCGATGGAAAACCGGATCGCCGTGCGCTCCTGCCCGCCGATGTCGACGTCGATGAACGACGGGACGCACACGATGTCGATGTTGTCGGTCTGCAGGTAGCCGCGCGCGATGGCGATCGCCTTGACGGCCTGGTTGACGGCGCTGGCCCCGATGGCCTGCACGTGGGCGTGGCGGCTTTCGCGGATGACGCCCGCGATGGCACCGGCGACGGCGGTGGTGAGCGAGGTGGCCGAGACCTTGATGATGTCTGCCATGCGGAACCTCTCTGTAACGGACCCGGTTCGTGCCCACGGGCCGACGCCGGTCCATGTGTCCCCGGCGTGCAGGCCTCCCGATGCGGTGAACGTAATGCTAACAGAAACACCCATCACGCTACGTGTGAGTAACGTGATGGGTGCATGCCGGTTATGCGCGTATCCGGTTCAGCTTGGTGGCCGCCCATTCCGCCGGTGGATGCGCGGCCGCCGCCGCGATCAGCGCGCGAAGTCGACGGCCCGCATCTCGCGGATCACGGTGACCTTGACCTGGCCGGGGTACTCCATGGTCTCCTCGACCTTGCGCGCGATCTGCCGCGACAACTGGATCGCTTCGAGGTCGTCGACCTCTTCGGGCCGCACGATGATGCGGATCTCGCGGCCGGCCTGGATGGCGTAGCTCTCCTCGACGCCCTTGAAGCCGCTGGCGATGCTCTCGAGCGCGGCGATGCGCTTGATGTAGAGCTCGAGCGACTCGCGCCTCGCGCCCGGCCGCGAGCCGCTGATGGCGTCGGCGGTCTCGACGAGGATGGCTTCCAGCGTCTCGGACTCGACCTCGTGGTGGTGTGCGGCGACCGCGTTGACGACCAGCGGCGGCACGCCGTACCGCGCGGCCAGCTCGGCCCCGATGATCGCATGGGGCCCGTCGACCTCGTGGCTGACGGCCTTCCCGATGTCGTGCAGCAGGCCGCCGGCGCGCGCGACGGCCACGTCGGCCCCGGTCTCGTTGGCCAGCATGGCGGCCAGGTGCGCGGTCTCGATCGAGTGCCGCAGCACGTTCTGGCCGTAGCTGGTGCGGTAGCGCAGGCGACCCAGCAGCTTGAGGATCTCGGGATGCAGCCCCGGCACGCCCGCCTCGAACGCGGCCTCTTCGCCGGCGCTGACGATGGTCCGCTCGACCTCGTCGCGCGACTTGCGGACGACCTGCTCGATGCGGGCCGGGTGGATGCGCCCATCGGCGACGAGCGCCAGGATGGCGAGCCGACCGACCTCGCGGCGGACCGGGTCGAAGCACGACAGCGTGATGGCTTCGGGCGTGTCGTCGACGATGACGTCGACGCCCGTGGCCTGCTCGAAGGCCCGGATGTTGCGGCCCTGGCGGCCGATGATGCGACCCTTCATCTCGTCGGTGGGGAGCGTGATGGTGGACGACACGATGTCCGACACGACGTCGGTGGCGCAGCGCTGGATGCACGTGACCACGATCTCGCGCGCGCGCGCGTCGCCCGCCTCGCGCGCCGACTGCTCGATCTCCCGGATCACCCGGGCGGTGTCGGCCCGTGCCTCTTCGGCGGCCCGCTGCAGCAGCTCGGCGTGGGCGTCGGCGCGCGTCATGCCGGCGATCCGCTCCAGCGCCGCGTGCTGCTCGGCCTCCAACGCCGCGATGCCGGCGCCGCGCGCCTCGACCTCGCGCTCACGTCGATCGAGCGCCCGTGTCCGTCGCTCGGCCTGGTCCATCATCTGGTCCAGCCGTTCGCGCCGCTGGGTCAGCTTGTCCTGGTGCCGATCCAGGTCGCGCCGCTTGCGCTTGGCCTCCTGCTCCGCTTCGTCGCGGATGCGGATGGCGTCGTCCCGCGCCGCGAGCACGACCTCGCGCCCTGCCGTCTCGGCTTCGGCGATGATGCTGGCCGCGGCGCTGCGCGCGGATTCCAGTTGACGCTGGTCTCGATGGCGCAGCCAGGCAACCGTCAGCACGACCGCGACCGCGAAGCCGACTCCCACACCGACGATCATTCCCGCGTCGGGGGTGATCATCGCGTGTTCGTTCCCTTCTCAGTGACCCGACCGGCGGGTGCCATGCGGGCATCGCATCGCGGGGCCGGTCCGGCGTGTTGTTGCCGATCGCCAGCATGCACGATGCCGGCAAAATCAATATAGCACAGTCGATGGGGTTTGTCAGTCCGCCGGGGGGGCGGTCGCGGCCCAGGCCGCGTCCACGGCGGACCGGATGGCCTCGCTGCCGAACCCGCGCCGTTGGAGCACGCCGGCGAGCCGTCGCTCGAACACCGGGCGGCCGTGGATGCGGTAGCGCGGTGCGTGCTGCAGCGCGATCGCGACGGCCATGGCCGGCTCGTCGAGCCCCGCGACGGCCTCGGCGATGAGGTCGGGCTCGATGCCGCGCTGGCGCAGCTCGTGGGCCAGCGCGCGCGCGCCCGACGGGCGGTGCTCGAGGCGCTGCGCCACCCACCAGTCGGCGAAGGCGGCGTCGTCGACGAGGTGGAGCGCGCGCAGCCGGTCGAGGACGCGTGCGACGAGATCGGGGTCCACCCCGGCGCGGGCCATGCGCGCCGCCAGCTCGCCGCTCGACCGCGGCCGGTACCCGAGCCAGTGGAGCGCCTGGCCGAGGGCGGCGCGGTAGGCGTCCTCCGACCGCAAGGCCGCGATGGCCTCGTCGTCCAGCATCTGGCCGCGCTTGAGCCCGGCCGCCACGTCGAGGTGGACGCTGAACGCGTACTCGTCGTCGAGGTACACGTTCACACGGTCCTTGTGTGTCCGCTGCAGTTGCAGCCCCGTGATGACCGGCATTGGCCTACCCTTGGCGTCGCGCGGAGGCCGTGACGCGACCCTGGCCGCCGCTGACGGGCGCGCACGGGGCAGGCTGCCGACGCGCCTGCCCCGTGCGATGTTGCGTCCGTTGTCCGCGCCGCCGCGCCTGCGCGTGCGGGCGAAGGCCGGCGGGCGCGGGCCCGCGCGCTACGATTCCAGCGCGGCCACCGGTTGCGGCGCCGCCTCCGCGGCCGCCGCCGACACGGCCGCGCCGGGCGAGCGGGCCAAGCTGTTGGCGGTGGCGCCGCGCATCGGCAGCCCCAGCCGCTCGCGCACGCGGTTCTCGATCTCGAGCGCCAGCGGCTGCTGTTCCGCGAGCGCGGCCTTCGTGTTCTCGCGGCCCTGGCCGAGGCGTCCGTCCTCGTAGAAGAAGAACGACCCGCGCTTCTCGACGATCTCGTGCGCCACGGCCATGTCGAGGATGTCGCCCCAGCGCGAGATGCCTTCATTGTACATGATGTCGAACTCGGCCTCGCGGAACGGCGGCGCGACCTTGTTCTTCTTGATGCGCACGCGCGTCCGGTTGCCGACGACCTCGGTCTTGTCCTTGATCGCCTCGGTGCGGCGGATGTCGATGCGCACGCTGGCGTAGAACTTCAGCGCCATGCCGCCGGTGGTGGTCTCGGGGTTGCCGAACACGACCCCGATCTTCTGCCGGAGCTGGTTGGTGAAGATCACCGACGCGTTCGACCGGTTGATGGCGCCGGCGAGCTTGCGGAGCGCCTGGCTCATCAGCCGGGCCTGGAGGCCGACGTGCGAGTCGCCCATGTCGCCCTCGATCTCGGCCTGTGGCACGAGCGCCGCCACCGAGTCGACGACGACGAGGTCGACGGCGCCGGAACGCACCAGGGCTTCGGTGATCTCGAGGGCCTGCTCGCCGGTGTCGGGCTGGGCGACCAGCAGGTTGTCGATGTCGACGCCGGTGCGCTCGGCGTAGGCAGGGTCGAGCGCGTGCTCGACGTCGATGAACGCCGCCACGCCGCCCATCCGCTGCGTCTCGGCGATGATGTGCTGGCAGACCGTGGTCTTGCCGGACGATTCGGGGCCGTAGATCTCGATCACGCGCCCGCGCGGGATGCCGCCCACGCCGAGCGCCCAGTCGAGGGCCAGACAACCGGTGGGGATGGTCGCGATCTCGAGCGCCGACGTCTCGCCCAGCTTCATGATCGCGCCGTCGCCGTAGCGGCGCTTGATCAGGGTCAGGGTGGTCTCCAGCGCCTTGTCGCGTTCTTTATCCGCCATGCTCCATGACTCCTTTCGAGGTGACCGGCCACGCGCCGGGGGGCGATGATGGAACATGCCGTCCGAAGGCGGACAAATGTTCTATACCAGTATAACATCCCGCTTGGTGAAATGCAATCACCGCCGCGCCCCGGACGCGACGCGATCGCGACAGGCTCACGGCGCCGCGGCGCCGGTTCCGACGAGCGTGACGTCGCCGGCGGGGCGATACGGGCTGGTCAGCCGGTCCTCGAGCACCACCTGGCCGCCGCGCACGACGCGCCGCGTCAGCGCGACGTCGGCCCCCTCGCGGGCCCACGTCACCTGCTCGGCGCGCCCGGCCGGCACGCGCGCGTCGCGCCGCGTCACCGGGTCGGCCGGCGGGGCGACGGCGCGCACGTCGATGTCGTCGAGCGTGACGCGCTGCTCGCGCGGCTTGCCGTACACCGTGGCCGTCAGCAGCCCGTGCTCGAGGTCGAGCGCGGCGGCGATCACGACGTAGCCGTTGGTGTCGTTCAGCACCCGCAGGTCGCGCGCCGGGGGCGCCACCGCCGCGTCCAGGCCGATCGGCGGCTCGACCCAGCCGACGCGCACCGCCGGCGGATGGCGCTCGAGGAGCGGCAGGCCCGCCCACATCGCGGCACGGAACACCGTGGTGGCCACCTGCGTGATGCTGCCGCCGGCGCCGACGGGGCCGCCGGGGTCCAGCGGGTCGACGGCGAACGCCATGTCGAAGCCGGTGACGGCGGCGACGGTGCCCAGGGCCCGGTTGAACGAGAACGCCTGGCCCGGCGCCACGACCGTGCCGTCGAGGCGGTCGGCCGCCACCAGCAGGTTGGCCACCCAGCCGGGCGGCGCGCCGGTGACGCTGGTGGTGGCGCGCGCGACTTCCTCGACCGTGGCGTTGATCTCGCCGGCCAGCGCGGCGTGGGCCGGCGAGCCCGTGGCGTCGACGGCGATGGCGCCGACGCGCTGCTCGGTGTACGCGGCGCGGATGACCGCCTCGACGGTGCGGTCGACGTCGAGCGCGATCGCCGGCTCGCCGCGGTCGCGCAGCACGAACCGGCCGGTCGAGGCGTCGACGGCATAGCGCGCGTCGCGGCCCGGATGGTCGATGTCGGCGGCCCACGGGGCGACGTGCTGGCGGATCGCGGCCTGGTCGACGACGATCGACGGGACGAGGTCGCCCGCGGGGTTGGGCGCGTCCTCCAGCCGGAACCAGTCCTTCAGCGTGGCCACGGGGATGGCGTACGCCTGGCCCTCGGCCCACGTCATGGTGATCGGCGCCGACACGATGAGGTTGTAGGCCTCGGCGACGTTGCTGACGTCGAACACCCGGGCGGCGGTGCCGCCGAGCGACAGCGCGAGCGTGTCGGTGACCGGGCGCCGGGCGAGCTCGGCCAGGGCGGCGAGCGTGGCGTCGATGTCGAGCGCCCGGCCCACCGTCGACGGCTCGGCCAGGGCGCGCCCGTCGGCGCGGGTGATGGTCGCGGGACGCGGGTCGACGTTGATGTCGTCGCGCAGCGCCTCGAGGGTTTGCCGGGCGCGGTCGCCGTCCAGCGCGATGCCGTCGGCAGCCACGTCGAGCCCGGTCCGCCGGATCCGCAGCGCCTCGATCCAGCGGTCGAGCGTGCCGTCGCCGGTCCGGCCGGCCTCGAGGGCGCGCGCGACCCAGGCCTCCGGTGCGAGGTCGAGCCCGAGGTCCGCGGCCGGCACGTCCCACGTCCGGCCGTCCTCGGGGTCGCGCAGCCGGACGGTGCCGCCGGTGATCGGCAGCGCCTCGCGCAGGTGGGCCAGCGCCTCGTCGCCGGTCAGCCCGCCGAGGTCCACGCCGGCCGCGCGCACGCCGGGGAGGATGCGCCCGGCGTAGCGGGCCTGGTAGACCCACGGCAGGGCGACGAGCGCTGCGGCGAGGGCGGCGGTGATCGCGAGCGCCGTGCGGCGCACCCGGCGGGGGCGCGGGCCGGCGCCGGCGGGGAGGCGGGCGGGCATGGCGACAATCATAGCAGGCCGCCGCCCGGCCGGTCTTTGGCAACGGGCGGCGGGGGGCATATCATCGTGGCCCTGGGGTACGGCCCGACCGCGGGCCACGCGGCGGGCGCGACAGACATCCACGGAGACCCCCATTGCAGGTCGGCGATCGACACTACCGGACGGTATGGATGGAAGGCGGGACGGTCCGCATGGTCGAACAGAACCGCCTCCCGTTCGCGTTCGACATCCACGCCTGCGCGACGTACGCCGACACGTGCGACGCCATCCGGACGATGGTGGTCCGCGGCGCGGGCGCGATCGGGGCCGCGGCGGGTTTCGCCCTGGCGCAGGCGGCGCTCGCCGCGCCCGCGCGCGGCTTCTGGCCGGCGCTCGACGCCGCGCGCGCCGCCATCGAGGCCACGCGCCCCACGGCGCGCAACCTGTTCCACGCCACGGCGGCCGTGTACGCCGCGGCCCGCGCCGCGCGCGACCCGCGCGCCGCCGCGGTGGCCGAGGCCGGGCGGCTGGCGGACGCCGACGCCGCCAGCTCGCTGGCCATCGGGCGGCACGGGGCGGCGCTGATCGACGATGGCGCCGGGGTGGCCACGCACTGCAACGCGGGCTGGCTGGCGTTCGTCGACCATGGGACGGCGCTCGCGCCGGTGTACGCCGCGCACGCTGCCGGGCGGCGCTGCACGGTGTACGTGGCCGAGACCCGCCCGCGCGGCCAGGGCGCGCGCCTGACGGCGTGGGAGCTCGGCCAGGCGGGGGTCGACCACGTCGTCGTCCCCGACAACGCCGTCGCGGCGCTGATGGGCCAGGGCCGGGTCGACGTGATGATCGTCGGCGCCGATCGGATCGCGGCCAACGGCGACGTGGCCAACAAGATCGGCACGTTCGAGAAGGCGCTGGCCGCGCACGCGCTGGGGGTGCCGTTTTACGTCGCGGCGCCGCTGGCGACCATCGACGCGGCGTGCCCGGACGGCGCGGCGATCCCGATCGAGGAGCGCGACGCCGACGAGGTGATCTACCAGACCGGCCTCACGCGCGACGGCCGCCTCGAGACGGTCCGGGTGTGCGCGCCGGGTTCGCCGGCCTACAACCCGGCGTTCGACGTGACGCCGGCGCGCTACGTCACGGGGCTCGTCACCGAGCACGGCGTGGTGCCGGCGTCGGGCGCGGCCATCGCCGCCCTCTTGGCGGCCCATGGCTGAGCGCGGCGGGCCGGGCGGCCCGCCGGGGCGACCGGCGCGAGGAGCAGGCGCATGAGCATCCGGGGCAACAAGTATCCCCCCAAGCCCAAGCCGCGGCAGGGGCGGCGGCTGTACATCCCGGGCCACGTCGACCCGGACGTCATGCGCGAGACGGTGCTGGCGTTCCTCGCCGAGGAGCGACGCGCGGCCGAGGCGGACCGCGCCGCGCAAGCGGCGGCCGGCGAGGCCTACGCGGGCATCAAGTTCGACCTCGACCTCGCGCCCGGGCTCGTGCCGCCCGACCCGCGCAACGCCGAGCTGATCCGCTGGTGCCGGCGCTTCGACGCGCGGGGGCTGACGCCCCGCTACCCGGGGGGCGCGCACGGCAACCTGAGCTACCGCCGGGCGCCGGGCGGCGCGGCGTTCGTCATCACCGCCACGCAGTGCACCTTCGACCGCGACATGACCGAGGCCGACCTCGTGTGCGTCGAGGCGGTCGACCCCGTCGCCGGCGCCGTGCGGGCGGTCGGCGTGCGCGCGCCGTCGTCCGAGACCCTCCTCCACGCGGCGCTGTACGCGGCGTTCCCCGGCGCGCACGCCGTGGTGCACGGCCACTCCGACCTGCTGCTCGCGCACGCCGGCGCCCTCGGGCTGCCGTGCACGGCGCGCGAGGTGCCGTACGGCAGCCGGGAGCTCGCCGAGGCGGTGCTGGCGGTCGCCGGCGCCGGGCCGGTCGTCATCATGACCGGGCACGGCTTCGTCGCGCGCGGCGCCGACCTCGACGCGGCCGGGCGGGCGGTGGTGGACCTCGTCGACCGCGTGCTGGGCCGGGCAAAGGGGGGCCGCGCATGACCGACACGCTCTGGCTGGCCGCGGCCGGCGTGGTGTTCGCCGTCTTGCTGTACGTGCTGTGGGACGCCTGGCGCGACCGCCGCCGGTGGCGCGACCCGTGGCGCATCGGCAAGGGCGACAAGCCGTACTTGCCGCCCGACGAGATCCACAGCGGGTCCGTCCGGTTCGACGACCGGCCGTTCATGCCGGGCCGCAAGGACCAGCCGTGATCGCCGCGCCGGTGCGTGCCGCCGCGCGTCGCGCGGCCGTGGCCGCGGCCGCCATGGGGGCCCTCATGGCGGGAGGCCCCGCAGGCCCCGCGCCCGCCGCCGCCGATCCCGCCCCGCGGCCCGACCGGCTGCTGGCCAGCGGGCAGCTGTACGGCTACGCCGGCAACCACGGCGCGCGGCAGGACGGCAACGGCGACGACGGCGACCTCATCCGCGGGCGGTGGCGCGACTACGCCCCCGACGCGCCCTCCCCGCCGCGCCGGCCGGCCGACAACGTCGTCGTCGACCGCCAGACCGGCCTGATGTGGGTGCGCAGCGTCGGCCTGCTCGACGGCGACGACGGCCAGGGCGTGCGCGGCAACGTGACGCTCAGCCGGCCTCTGGCCTGGCAGGCGGCGGTCGAAGCCGCCAACGCGCTGGTGTACGCCGGCTTCGACGACTGGCGGCTGCCGAACGTCAACGAGCTCCAGACGCTGGCCGACTTCGGCCGGTCCGCCCCGGCGCTCGACCCCGGGGCGTTTCCCGAGGCCTTCGCGGCGCTGCCGAGCCCGTACTTCTGGACCTCGACGACGCACGCGGCCCTGCCCGGGATGGCGCTCTACGTCAACGTCCGCGACGGCCACGTCTACCGGTGGACCAAGGGCGCG
>WBZR01000313.1_pt1 | contig 80605 bp, 72 predicted proteins | sample 5204231 | NCBI WGS metagenome assembly WBZR01 (sample SAMN12412403, study PRJNA552823) | activated sludge metagenome | isolation source: activated sludge from anammox sidestream of wastewater treatment plant... | place: USA: Virginia | collected 2017-08 | reverse complement strand
TGTGGCGCTTTTTTTGGCGAACGCGACGCCGGCGTTCAAACCGCCGCGATGGCCCGGCCATCCGCGCAGCTGCCGATTCCGTCACCCCCGGCCACGGCGCCGCGCGGTTACACTTGCGCAGTCACGTCCGGCCGCGTCGCCCGGGCCGCCATGACGCAGCGATCACCGCCGCGTCCGTGCCCTGCGCCGGCCGTGCATCACCACCACCCTCGCTGTCGCCACGGAGCCCATTCCAGTGAAAGCCGCCAACCGCCAAGCCCTGTACGCCTGCTTGTTCGTCCTCGGCGCCACCAGCCTCGGTGCGCAGGACCAGGCCAACTTCACGCTCAACGACGGTGCGGTGCGCTTCCACGCCCCGGCCGCGTGGACCGCCGTGATGGAGAAGAAGGATGGCGATCCACAGGCGATCGCGTTCCAGGTGCCCGACCCGAGCACCGACGGCAGCGAGGACGCGGCCACGGTCACGGTCAAGACGCGCCAGCTCGCCGATGCCGCGGGCTTTGCCGCGGCAGTCCAGGAAGAATTCGAACGCGCGCGCCAGCAGCCGGGCTTTGCCACCGATCCCGCCAACAAGGATGCATCGGTGCGCCAGTACTTCGTCTCGCGCGGCAAGACCCGCTATCTCGTGCGCGATCGCGCCCGCCTGGTCGGCCGGATCGCCGCCGAGGTGCGCTGCCAGCGACCGCTGCTGGCATCGACACCGGCCGCCTGGAACGCCCAGTTCGATCGCGACTGTGACGCCGTCACCGCCTCGCTCGGGCCCTGACCGGCCCGGTCTGCACCCTCACGGCGAGGGCGCCGCCGCGGCGGCCGCTTCGCTCGCGGCCTCGTCCGCGTCGGGCGCGACGATCTCATAGCCACGCGCGCGCAGTGCCTCCAGGTAACCGTCCTTGCCCACCACTTCGCCCATCGGCAACAGCGCGAAGCTCGTGGCATGCGCATCCAGCGCCTTGCCCGCGGCATCGAGCCAGCGTTGCCGCAGGCGCGCCTCGATGTCGCCCGCCGCCTGCAGCACCCGCGTGTGCTGCATCGCTTCGAAGCACGCGTCCGACTGGTCCACATAGGGCAACGCGCGCAGCGCGGCCAGGTCACCACTGGCCCAGGCATTGGCGCGCTGCTTCATCGTGCCCAGATCGGTCTCCAGGCGCTCGATGGTCCTGGCAAAACAGTCGATGTCGTCGAGCTGCGAGCGCTTGAACTCCTTGATCGCGGCGCGCGGACTTTCCACGGGAACCTCGATGCGCACCGGCGTCGGCTCGAGCTTGGCCTGCTTGGCGAAGTGATCGACCTGGTCGGTGACCGAGGCGCTGCCCACGGTCATGCCATTGGCACGCACGGCCGCGCGGTACAGCTCCATCGCCGCGAACAGCGGCCGCCACTTCTCGACCTTGTTGCCGCGCCCGAGGTAGCGCTGCTTGAGCGGCTGCCAGCGCGCATACAGGTCCGGTGGCAGCACGTCCTTGAGCCGGCGGTGATCGGGGTTGTTGCGCACACCGACGAGCCAAGGCGCCAGCGCGATGCGCCCGAACCAGCCCACGTCGGACTTGATCATCAGGCTCGGCGCGGCAAGCATGGCCTTGCTCTGGGCGATGCGCTCGCCGACCTCGCCCGCGCGCCAGCGCATGTCACGCGGCAGCGGCGCCAGCGTGCCCAGCACCCACATCACATGTCCGTCCTTGCGTACCTGCCACAGGCCGGGACCAGGCTGCTCGCCGGTGACGACGATGGTTTCCAGCTGTGCACCCGCGTCTGCGCCAGCGGGTGCGGGCACCTCCTGTGCCGGGGCAAGGCCACCGGCCAGCAGGGCCAGGCAGCTTGCGATCCACCATCGTCCAGCCATGCGCGCGTCTCCTGTCGTACGGAAGGCGCAAGTGTGCAGCGCGACCGGGGCACGCTGGTCAAGAACCCGTTAGGCGCGGGCGCAGGCCGGCGTGAGCGCTCACGCGCGATTCATGCGCCACGCGCTACGCGGTGCGTGCGAGCTCGCCGGCCACGTCCCTGGCCGCCGCCAGCGTCGCCTGCACGTCATCGAGCGTGTGCGCGGTGGACACGAACAGGTTTTCGTAGGCGCCCGGGTGGAACAGCACGCCGCGCGCGAGCATGCCCTGCCACCAGCGGCGGAAGGTGTGCTGGTCGGCATGGCGCTCGGCATCGCGATAGTTGTGGATTGGCTCGCGCGCAAACCACACCTGCATGAGCGGGCCCAGCCCCACCACGCAGGCCGGCAGGCCCGCGTCCGCAAGCACCTTCGACAGGCCCTCGCGCAGGGCGTCCGACACCGCATCGAGCCGCTCGTACAGCGCGGGCGTGTTGAGCTCGTCGAGCGCGGCATTGGCGGCCGCGATCGCGATGCCGTTGGCGCAATAGGTGCCGGCCATCGACACCTTGCCGCTGGCGACCAGTGCCATGAGCTCGGCGCGGCCACCCATGGCCGCGACCGGGAAGCCGCCGCCGATGCCCTTGGCGAACACCGACAGGTCGGGACGGATGCCATACCGCCCCTGCGCGCCGGCCAGCCCGAGCCGGAAGCCCGTGATCACCTCGTCGAAGATCAGCACCACGCCATGTGCGCTGGCCAGTTCGCGCATCGCGGCGAGGTAACCCGGTCGCGGCAGGATGCAGCCGGTGTTGCACATGACCGGTTCGGTCAGGATCGCGGCGATCTCGTGGCCGTGACGCCGCAGCGTGTCGGCGAGCAGGTCGGCATCGTTCCACGGCAGGATGATGAGGTTGTCCTCGACCCCGCGCGGCAGGCCCGGCCCCTGCGGCACCGCGCGCGGATGATCGTCGGGTCCGGCCTGGTCGAGCGCGGGATGCTTGCTCCAGTACACGCCATCGGAGAAGCCGTGGTACATGCCCTCGAAGCGGATGATCTTGCTGCGGCCCGTGTACGCGCGCGCGAGCCGCGTCGCATACAGCACGGCCTCGGTGCCGGTGTTGCACAGGCGCACCTGTTCCACGCTCGGCACTGCCGCAACGATCTTCGCGGCCAGTTCGGCCTCGTCCCGGGTGGGCAGCGCGAATACCGTGCCGCGGGTGTTGATGAAGTCGACCACCGCCTGCGTCACGCGCGGCGGACGATGACCGAAGATCATCGGCCCCAGGCCCAGCAGGTAATCGATGTAGCGGTTGCCGTCGACATCGGTCAGATGGGCGCCCTGTCCGCTCTCGACGAACAGCGGGTACGGGTTCCAGCCGGCCCAGGTCGCGCGCGCGGTGCTGTTGACGCCACCGGGAATGAGCCGGCAGGCCTTGTCGAACAATTGCGCGCTGCGCGCACTGGCGAGGCCGGCGGCAAGCTGGACGTGTTGCGAATCGTGGATGTTCAAGCGTACGGCTCCCAATGGCTGCACCGCGGCGCCGGGCGCGCGGCAAGGTTGTCCAAGGATGTTCAGGCGACCTGTGCGGTGGCCGCGCAGGCTTCGCCGGCGGCGGGCGCGACCAGTTCGCCGGCCAGCAGCGCCGGCAGTAGCTCGAGCGCGTCGGCAAAACCGCTGATCGGCACATGCGCGATCGCCGCGGCGCGGCAGTGCTCCACCAGGCGGTGCTTGGCGAACACCAGGTCGACCGCGCCGGCGACACAGAAGTCGCTGGCGCCATCGCCGATCAGCAGCACGCGCCGGCCCTGCGCATGGACCTGTCGCGCGCACGTGCACTTGCAGTTGCCGCTGCGGCAATCGTCGGCGCGCCACGGAAACTCCAGCCGCCAGCCCCGCGGGCCGGTGGCCACCAAGTGATTGGCCACGATCGGCAGCCCGCCCAGCCCATGCCGGGCGAGGATGCGCCTGATCGAATGGTCGAGCCCGTCGCTGAGCACCGTGAGCGGCACGCCCGCGGCGCGCGTGGCCGCGACGAACGCCGCGAAGGCCGGGTCGATGCGCATCCCGTCAAGGCAGGCATCGAGTTCGTCACGGTCGGCATCGATGAGCGCGACCTGCTGCTCCATGCACTGGCGCGAGCCGATCTCACCGCGCTTCCACGCCTGCTCGATGTCGACCCAGGCGGGTCGGGCAAAGCGTTCGAGCAGCGCATCGGTGATGTCTTCGACGCTGATGGTGCCGTCGAAATCGCACAGGATCGTCCAGTGGGACACACAACAGCTTCCGCGGCCCGACCGGGACCGCCACGCCCGGCAGCCTAGCGATCGACGTCTTTCGCACGGGTTTCGCGCGCGGCGACGCGGCACGCGCCCCGGCGTGGCACGCGCCGCCTAGCCCTGCTTGAAGCGCACCAGCACGCGCTGGCCGATGCGGAACTCGCCGCCCTGCAGGCGCAACACGCAATCGACATCGTGCACGCCCGCGCGCTCGACCGGATCGTCGGTGAGGCGACTGGGCCCGAACACCTCGCCCACGCGCAACACCTGCGCAGGCACCGCGGCGCCATCGCCGGCCTCGCGCACCACCTCGGCGCGCATGCCCGGCTTGACCAGGTCCACATAGGCTTCGTTGAGCTCGGCGCGCACGATGCGCGGGCGATCGGGCAGCAGCTGGAACAGCTCGGCGCCGCCCTGCACCGACACCACGTCGCCCACGTGCACCGCGCGGCGCACGATGCGCCCGGCCACCGGTGCGTGCAGCACGCGCAATGCGAGTTCGTCCCGTGCCTGACCCACGCGCGCGCGCGCCATCGCCACCGCCGCGTCGGCGGCAGCAGCCTCGGCCTTGAGCACCGCGAGCTGGGTGGCGGCCTCGTCCGCCGCCTGCGCGCTGGCCGCGCCCGCCGCGGCGGCCGCGCCGGTGCGCTGCGCCAGTTGCGCGAGCGGCGCAAGCCGCGCCTGCGCCACCGCGAGCTGGGCCTGCGCCTGCTTGAGCGCGGCCTCGGCGAGGGCGAGGCCGTTGCGCGCCTCGCCGCTGTCGAGCGTGGCCAGCACCGCACCCTGCGCCACCACGTCGCCATCCTCGACCGCCACCGACTCGATGCGCCCGTCGCGCGGCGTGGTGATGCGCACGAGCCCGCCTTCGACATCGATCTCGCCGCGCGCCATCGCGACCCATGCGCTGGCCACTGCGCCCTGCGCGGCCGCATCGCGCTCGCCCTGGCCACAACCGCCCACGCAGGCGACGCTCAACACGATGAATAGGACGCGCAGCGCGCTCATGACGAAACTTCCTCGCTTGCGGCCGTCCTCACGCGACGGTCCGACAGTATCTTGCCATCCTCCATCGCCAGCACGCGATCGGCGTGGGAGATCAGGCGCGGATCGTGGCTCACGCACAGCACGGTGGCGCGATGGCTGTGGGCGATACGATGCAGCGTGTCGATCACGATCTGGCCATTGGCGGCATCGAGCGCACTGGTGGGTTCGTCGGCGAACAGCAGCTGCGGCTCCTTGGCCAGCGCGCGCGCGATCGCCACGCGCTGCTTCTCGCCGCCCGACAGTTCGGCCGGGCGCAGGTGCATGCGCGCGGCCAGCCCCACCTCCTCCAGCACGCTGCCGGCACGGCGGCGCGCGGCCGCGTTGCCGAATCCGAGGTAGCCCAGCGGCAGCATGACCTGCTCCAGTGCCGACAGCGCGGGAAACAGGTTGAAGCCCTGGAACACGAAGCCGGTGTGTTGCAGGCGGAAGCGTTCGCGCTGATCGGGCGACAGACGCGCCAGTTCCTCGCCCAGCGCGAACACGCGGCCGCTGTCCGGGCGCAGCAGGCCCGACAGGATCGCCAGCAGCGTGCTCTTGCCGCATCCCGACGGTCCCGACACCAGTGACAGCTCGGCCGGCAGGATCTGCAGCGACAGGTCGCTCAGGACCTCGGCGCGGATCTTGCCCGTGACGAAGGCCTTGCTGATCGACTCGGCGACGAGACTGGCGGCCATCGCGCTCACCGCAGCAACTGCGCCGGATCGGCGTTGCGCAAGGTGCGTAGCGCCGCCAGGCCCGAGGCGAGCGCGATGCCCATCACCAACGTGGCGCAGATGAGCACGAGCATCGGCGTGAGCTGCGCGGGCACGTCGCGCCGCTGCGCGAGCGCCACCACCAGCACCGTGCCGAGGCCGCCGACGACGATGCCGAAGGCCCCGACCCACGCCGCCTGCTCCAGCACCACGCGGCGCAGCGCGCGCCGCCCCACGCCCAGTGCATGCAGCGTGGCGTACTCGCGGATCGAGCCGGCCACCGCGCCCATGAGCGTCTGGCTGGTGATGACCGCGCCGACGAGCACCACCACGATCGCGAGGAACAGCACGCCCAGCCCCGCGCCGGTCTCGAACATCCAGTACAGCACCGCGCGCCGGGCGAACTCCTCGCTGGTCCAGGCCTGGAAGCGCGCGCCGCGCCCGGCCTGGTCGAGGCGCGTGCGCACCGCCTCGGCCTGCGCGGGATCGCGCAGCTTGACCACGTAGTAGGCGACCTGTCCGGCATGCTCGCCGTTGTCGAGGCGGCGCGCGGTTTCGAGCGAGGTGAGGATGTTGACGCCGCCCAGCGCGCGCAGTCCGCCGGCCACGCCGACGATGCGCACGCGATGGCCGTTGAGCACGGCCTGGCCGCCAACCGCGAGACCGAGCTTGCCCAGGTCGGCGCGATCCACGATCACGCCACCGGGCTCATCGAGCCGTGCGCGCAGGCCCGGATCGAGCGCACCTGCGAACATCAACGCGTCGGCGTGGGTGTCGATGCCCGAAATGAACACCGACACGCTGCCCTTGTCCGCAGGACCGCGCCAGTCGCCATCGAGCCAGTTGAACGGCTCCACCCGCTCCACCTGCGGCTGCATGAGCGCGGCGATGCGCGCCTGCGACGAGATCGGCCGGCCCAGTTCGATGGTCTGCGTGCCCGGAAATCCCAGCCACAGATCGCCACCGGACTTGCGCACGTACACCGCGGCACTGCCGAAGATGCCGAACACGAACGCGGCCTGCACCAGCAGCAGCAACCCGGAAAAAGCGATCGCGAACGCCGACGGCAGGAAGCGTCGCCATTCGTACAGCAGGGTACGGCGCGCGAGCGGCACCATCACTGCGCGGTCCCGGCCGGCAGCGGTGCGCCGCCGAGCGCCTTGTACAGCGCGACCAGCGCGATGCCACGGTCCTGCCGCGCGGCCAGCGCCTGCAGTCGTGCCTGCAGCAGCGCGGCATCGGCCTCCAGCCGTTCGCGCTCGTCGGCCAGGCCGAGCCGGCGCCGCGTCGCGGCGGCCCGTGCCTCGCCCTCGAGCGCCACCACCGCCTGCCCGAGCGCCTGTTCGCGCAGGCGCTGTTGTTCGAGCGTGGCGAGTGCGGTCTCGGCCTCGGCCACGCCTTCGAGCACGGCCTGGCGGTAGGCATGCAGGCTCGCCTGCAGCTGCGCCGCGCGCGCATCGGCAACGTGCTGGCGCATGCCCCAGTCGAACAGCGGAATGTCGATCGCCGGCCCGAAGGTCACGATGCCGGCGGCCTCGGACAGCCGCGTGTGGCCGATCACGCGCGCGGCATAGGTGAGCCCGCCGCCCAGGCCCAGTCGCGGCAGGCGATCGGCCTGGGCCAAACCGAGTTCGCCCGCGCTGCGCAGCACCTGCGCCTCGGCGCGGCGGATTTCCGGTCGCGTGCGCAGCAGGTCGGCCGGTGCCTGTGCAATGCCGCTCGCGCCAAGTCTCGGCACCTCGCCCGGCGGCAACAGCACCTCATCGAGTTCATGCCGGCCCAGCAGCACCGCCAGCTGCCGGCGGCTGCGCACCAGCGCCGCATGCGGCTCGGACAGCGCCGCCTGCGCTTGCGCGAGTTCGGCCTCGGACCGCACCAGCTCGGTCGGCGTGCCCAGGCGCAGGCGCAGGCGCAGCGCATCGAGTTCGTGGCGCTGGCGCGCACCGGCGGCGAGGCGGTCCAGCAGGCTGGCGCGCTGCTGCGCCGCGCGCAGTTCCAGGTAACTGCGCACCACCTCGGCCACCACGCTCACGCGCGCAGCCTGGGCCTCGGCCGCGGCCAGTTGCAGGTCGCCCGCGGCCATGCGCTGCTCGCTCTCGGCGCGGCCGAACCAGCCGAACTCCCACTTGGCGTCGAAGCCGAACTGGAAATAGCTCGCACTGCTGTCGGGCGTGGGTTCGGCGTAGGTGTGGAAACCGATCTGCGGGTCGTGGCCGAGCTCGCTCGCCCCCACCAGGTGCCGCGCCGCCTCGATCCGCGCCAGCGCCTGCGCAAGGTTGAGGTTGTCGGCCAGCGCATGCTCGACCAGGCCGTCGAGCACCGGATCGTGGAACGTGCGCCACCACGAGCGCAGGTCCGGCGACGGCGCCGCCTTGGCCTCGTGCCACTGCGCCGGCACCTGGTCGGGCAGGTCGGGCAGCGGCATCGCGGCGCACGCCGCCAGCAGCAGCGACAGGCCCACGCCCGCGAGGCGCCCGAAGCGCGCGGTCCATGCGGGAAATCGCGGGCATGCGGGCGACCGCGGAACGGTGACGAAGGTGGGCAAGGCGGCAGCGCAGTGCTGGAATCGGACGACCTAGTGTAACGGCAGGGCCGCCCGCGATGACGCGCGCCTGCATCGGCCTGCCACCGCCGCCGCGGCGTGGGCTGCGCCGTTCAGCGCAGCAGCGCGAGCACTGCCGCACCGTAGCGTTCGAGCTTGCGCTGGCCGATGCCGTCGATCGTGGCCAGCGCGGCCAGCGTGCGCGGACGCTCGCGCAGCAGCGCGAGCAGCGTCGCGTCATGGAAGATCACGTAGGCGGGCACACCCTGCTCGCGCGCGAGCCCGGCGCGCAGTTCGCGCAGCGCCGCCCACAACGGCGCCTCGTGCGGCGCGATGTCCAGGCCTGCGCGGGCCCGTTCGCCGCGCTGGGCCCGGGTCTGCGCGCGGCGCGCGGCGCGGTCGGCCTGGCGCCGCAGGTGCACGCGCTGCTCGCCGCGCAGCACCGCGCGCGCGGTCGCGGCGAGCCGCAGCGTGCCGAAGCCCTGCTCGTCGGGCAGCAGCAGGCCCAGCGCCACCAGCTGGCGGAACACGCCGCGCCATTGCACCGCGTCCAGCTGCGCCCCGAGGCCGAACACGCCCAGGCCATCATGGCCGAGCGCACGCACGCGCTCGTCGGCCTCGCCGCGCAGCACCGCGGTCAGGTGGCCGACGCCGAAGCGCTGGCCGGTGCGGTACACGCAGGACAGCGCCTGCTGCACCAGCAGCGTGGCATCCCAGGTCGGCGGCGGATCGAGGCAGTTGTCGCAGTTGCCGCATGGCTGTGCCAGCGTTTCGCCGAAGTGGGCCAGCAGGTGCTGGCGCCGGCATCCCACGGTCTCGGCATAACCGAGCAGCGCATCGAGCTGGGCGCGCTCCACGCGCTTGCGCTCCTCGCCCGCGCTCGACTGGGTGATGAACTGCAACTGCGCCATCACGTCGCCCAGGCCATGGCACAGCCAGGCATCGGCTGCGAGGCCGTCACGACCGGCGCGGCCGGTTTCCTGGTAGTAGCCCTCGATGCTGCGCGGCAGGTCCAGGTGCGCGACGAAGCGCACGTCGGGCTTGTCGATGCCCATGCCGAAGGCGATCGTGGCGACCATCACCACGCCGTCCTCGCGCAGGAAGCGTTGCTGGTTGGCGCTGCGCGTGGCCGCGCCCATGCCGGCGTGGTAGGCCAGTGCCGGCACGCCATCCGCGACCAGCCAGCGCGCGGTGTCCTCGACCTTGCGCCGCGACAGGCAATAGACGATGCCGGCCTCGCCGCGATGCGCGGCGAGGAAGGCCTTGAGCTGGCGTCGCGCGTCGTCCTTGTCGACCACACGATAGCGGATGTTGGGCCGGTCGAAGCTGGCCACGAACTCGCGCGCGTGGCCGAGCGCGAGCTGCTCGATGATCTCGCGCCGCGTGGGCGCGTCCGCGGTCGCGGTCAGCGCGATGCGCGGCACCTGCGGGAAGCGTTCGTGCAACACGCGCAGCTGGCGGTACTCGGGGCGGAAATCATGGCCCCACTGCGACACGCAGTGCGCCTCGTCGATCGCGATGAGGGCGAGCTGCACTTGCGCGAGCAGCGCGAGGCAGCGCTCGCCCAGCAGGCGCTCGGGGGCCACGTACAGCAGCTTGAGCTCGCCGCGGCGCAGGCGCTGCTCGACCGCGGCCTGCGCCGCGCCGTCGAGGCTCGAATTGAGGAACGCAGCCGCCACGCCGAGTTCGCGCAGCGCATCGACCTGGTCCTGCATCAGCGCGATCAAGGGCGACACCACCACCGCGCAACCCTCGCGCAGCAGGGCCGGCACCTGGTAGCACAGCGACTTGCCGCCTCCGGTGGGCATCAGCACGAGCGCATCGCCGCCCGCGGCCACGTGCTCGATGATTTCCTGCTGCCGACCGCGGAATGCGCCGTGGCCGAAGGTCGACTGGAGGATCTGCAAGGCCGTGCGCATCGGCCCGATGGTAGCAGTGCCGCCGCGCGCGCCCGCCCGGTGCGCACGGCGAGCCGCACGCCAACCTGCTAGGCTAAGGCCAGTTCAAACGAGCGTTCGAGGTCGCCATGTCCCTGCCGTGCCGCGTCGGCGTGCTCCTGCTGGTGTTGTTGCTGGGCGCATGCGGCAGCAGCGGCCCGAGCCGCAAGGTCCATCCTTCCACCGCGAGCATCGAGCAGCTCGTGGTGCAGGCCGACGGCAGCTGGCGCATCACACTGCGCATCCAGAACTACTCCACCTTCACGATGCACTACGCCGCGATCGACGCCCAGTTGCGCATCGCCGGCAGTGACGCGGGCCGGCTCAGCGTCATCCCCGACATCGACGTGGTCGGCAGCAACAGCGACGTGATCGAGACCCGCTTCCGCCCGGCCACGCCAATCCGCCTGATCGGCGCGGTCGACTACAGCCTCAAGGGCAACATCCGCACCAGCAAGCCCGACAAGAACTTCGACTTCCGCACCTCGAGCCAGCTCTCGCCCACGCCGGGCCTGGCCGACACCTGGCGCTGACCGACCATGGGCGGCCACGCGCCAGACCCGGCGCCCGGGCAACCGATGCGGATCGCGCCCGCGGACGGGCCGTCCGCGCGTGCGGCCCACCGCGCGCGGCGCACATGCCGCAACCCATCCCTCCGCTTGCGTTTCAACCGGCGCCACGGCGCCCCCTGCAGGACTTCGCCATGAACCACTACTCCGCCCCCCTGTCCGACCTGCGCTTCGCGCTGTACGACGTGCTCGGTGTCGATGCACTGTATGCGCGCCTGCCCGGCTGCGCCGCGGCCAGCCGCGACGTGATCGACGCCGTGCTCGGCGAAGCCGGCAGGTTTGCCGAGCAGGTGCTCGCGCCCCTCAACCAGAGCGCCGATGCCGAAGGCTGCAGCTTCGACCCGGCCAGCCATGGCGTGCGCACGCCAACGGGCTTCAAGCAGGCCTTTGCCCAGTACGTGGAAGGCGGCTGGATCGGCCTCACCGCGGACGAACGCTTTGGCGGCCAGGGCCTGCCCGAGACGCTCGGCGCCGCGCTCAAGGAAATGGTCGACTCGGCCAATCTGGCCTGGGGCAACTATCCGATGCTGTCGCATGGCGCGGCCTCGGCGCTGGAGCACCACGGCGAGGACTGGCAGCGCGAAGTGTTCCTCAAACCACTGGTGGCGGGCCGCTGGACCGGCACCATGTGTCTGACCGAGCCGCACTGCGGCACCGACCTCGGCCTGCTCAAGACCCGTGCCGAGCCGCTGCCCGACGGCAGCTACGCGGTGAGCGGCACCAAGATCTTCATCACCGCGGGCGAGCACGATTTCGTCGACAACATCCTGCACCTGGTGCTCGCGCGCCTGCCCGACGCCCCGGCCGGCGTCAAGGGCATCTCGCTGTTCCTCGTGCCCAAGTTCAAGGTCGGCAAGGACGGCAGCGTGGGGGCGCGCAACGGCGCGACCTGCGGCTCGATCGAGCACAAGATGGGCATCCACGGATCGGTCACCTGCGTGATGAACTTCGACGGCGCGCAGGGCTGGATGATCGGCCAGCCCAACAAGGGCCTCGCGGCGATGTTCACGATGATGAACACCGCGCGCCTCGCGGTCGGACTGCAGGGCCTGGGCCTGATCGAGCGTGCCTACCAGAACGCGCTGCGCTACGCGCGCGAGCGCCTGCAGATGCGCGCGCTGTCGGGCGCGAAGTTCCCCGACAAGCCGGCCGATCCGCTCATCGTGCATGGCGACGTGCGCCGCATGCTGCTCACCCAGAAGGCCTTTGCCGAGGGCTGCCGCGTGCTCGGCCTGTATGCCTACCTGCACGAGGACATCCGCAAGCACACCAGCGACGCGGCCGAGCGCGAACGCGCCGAGGCCCTCGTGTCGTTCCTCACGCCGATCGTGAAGGCGCTGCTCACCGAGGCCGGCATCGAGTGCACCTACCACGCGCTGCAGATCTTCGGCGGCCACGGCTTCATCGTCGAGAACGGCATGGAGCAGTACGCCCGCGACGCACGCATCACCACGCTGTACGAAGGCACTACCCAGATCCAGGCCAACGACCTGCTCGGCCGCAAGGTGCTGCAGCTCAAGGGCGTCGGCCTCAAGCACTTCCTCGCCGAGATCGGCGCATTCTGCGCGGCCCACGCCGGCGATGCGGCACTGGCCGAATTCATCGGTCCGCTCGGCAAGGCCGCCGGCGACTGGGGCGCGCTGTCGCTGGAACTGGCCCAGCGCGCGGCCGCGGATGTCGAGGAAGTCGGTGCGGCGGCATGGGACTACCTGTTCTACTGCGGCTACATCGCGCTGGCCTACTTCTGGGCGCGCAGCGTCGCGGCCGCCGATGCCTCGGCCCATGGCAGCGACTTCAAGCAGGCCAAGCGCCTCACCGCGCGCTTCTACTACGCGCGCATCCTGCCGCGCATCCACACCCACGCCGCATCGATCCGCAGCGGCGCGGCGACGTTGCTGGAGATGAGCGACGCCCAGTTCGGCTGAGGCTCCGCGGCACTCCAGCCGGACCACCGCCGCGCACGGCCACGCGCGCGGCGCCCCCGCACGCACCCGGTCCGCGCCGGGCACGGCGACCGCATGCGATGCGCGCGGGCCGCGGGCTGCGCCGACGGTCGCTGCGCGCCGCGTGCGATTTGTTCTATGCTGCGCGCGGTCCGGCCACCGGCCGGCACCGCTTTCGGCACCGGAGGTCCCATGCTCGCGGCAGTGCGCTCGATCGGCGACATCCACGGCACCCGCCTGCTGTCGCTCGACGCCGGCGGCCGCATCCTCGACTGGATGAGCTGGCAGGATGCGGCATGCCTGTACGTGCGCGGCGCCGTCGCCTGGACCATCGGCGAGCCCTGCCTCACGATCCGCGGCGGCCTCAACCAGCGCAGCGGCCTGCGCAGCACGCTCGACCTGCATCCGATCATCGCCAGCACTGGCCATGCGCGCGCACGCGGGCTCGACCCGGCACCCGCGCTCACCAATGCCGCGCTGTTTGCGCGCGACCGCATGACCTGCCTGTACTGCGGCGAGCGCTACCTGCGTGGCGAACTCACGCGCGACCATGTGGTACCGGTGTCGCGTGGCGGTCGCGACAGCTGGGTCAACGTGGTCACGGCCTGCTGGGCCTGCAACGTGCGCAAGGGCAACCGCACCCCGCAGCAGGCCGGCATGCCGCTGCTGGCGATTCCGTACCGTCCGAGCTGGGTCGAGCACCTGATCCTGTCCAACCGCAACATCCTGGCCGACCAGATGGACTTCCTGGTCAGCCATCTGCCGCGTGAGCGCCGCGCCTCCTGAAGCCGCCGCGGCGGCGCGCATCGCGCGGCTGCGCATGCTCGCGCGCATCGTGCACCACCCCTCGGCGATCCTGCTGCTGGTGCAGCTCATCGCGCTGGTCGCCTATCCGTTCTTCGAAGGCACCCACGCCGGCAGCGCCGCGCTCGGCGTGCTCGGCGCCTGCGTGCTGGTGCTCGCGCTGCGCATGGTCAACCGCACCGCCGGCCACCTGCGCCTTGCGATCGCGGCCGGGCTCGCGCTGGCCGCGGTGGCGGGCAACCTCGCGGCCACCGTGGGCGGCATGGGCGGCCTGCTGGCCTGGGCCGCGGGACTGGAAGCCGCGTTCTACTTCCACGCCGCCGCCTGCCTCGTCGCCTACATGCTGGCCGACCGGCGCGCCACCACCGACGAGTTGTTCGCCGCAGGCGCGACCTTCACGCTGCTGGCGTGGGCGTTCGCGCACCTGTTCGCGCTGTGCCAGGCACTGCAACCGGGCTGCCTGGCCGCGGCGGTGGACGCCGATGCACCGCGCAGCTGGACCGAACTGCTGTTCTTCAGCTTCGTGCTGCTGTCGAGCACCGGCATCGGCGACATCATTCCACTGACCCCGCACGCACGTGCGCTGGCCAGCCTGGAGATCTTCACGGGCGTGATGTACCTCGCGCTGGTGGTGTCGCGCCTGATCGGCCTGACCCTGCTGTCCGCGCGCGAGCGCTCCGGCTGAGGTGCCGCCCCGGCCCGACGCTGCATGGCCGGGCCGGAGCGACACCCGCCGCGCGCTACGGCAACGCGTCGTAGCTGAGCAGGTCCAGCTGGGCGACGTCGAGCGACAGGCTCGCCTCGCGGAACACGAACGCATAGCGCTTGCCTTCGACCAGCGGCCCGGCCGGCATCAGCGCCTGCACGTGCGGATGCACGTACAGCATCGATTCCACACCGTCGGCGGAGCGCACCAGCATGGCGGGGCCGACCATTCCGGCATGGACTTCATTGACGAAGCGCTTGCGGTCCTGCGGGTCGGGCTTGAGGCTCACCACCGTGGCTTCGAGGCGGCCGATCTTGCGCCAGGTCGACGACTTGTCCGGATCGTAGCTCTCGCCGCTGGCGTCTCGGGCCTGGGTCTCGCGCTGCTCGGTCGCCTTCATCTCGGCCAGCGACGCGAAGCGGATCATCCATTCCCAATGCTTGCCGCTGCGCGCGATGCGGTCACTGGTGAGGAAGAAGTTCTCGGTCCAGCCCTTGCAGTTGCCATACTGCGTGCATACGGGCCAGGCGCTGTCGACGAAGGTGCGCAGGCTGTCGAGGTTGAGTTCCTGCAGGTTGCCCACCTCGATGAGCAGGCCCGGCCCGATCGCGATCGCGTACTGCTTCTGCTCGGGAGCGACCACCACCACCGCGCCGTTGCCGACGTCGAGCTTGCCCACGCGCAGCTGGCGCAGCATGGCGTAGGCGTAGTCCTGCGCCTGCATGCCATGCAGGTCCCTGACCAGCAGGGTGACGACCTCGACGCCGCTGTCGCGCGCCACCTCGTACATGCGCTTTTCGGCTGCGGCACGCTGTTCGCGATCGAGCAGGTTGAACTCGTCGTAGACGAACTGGTTGAACTTGGCCGGCGTCGAACCCGGCGTGGGCAGTACGTCGCGTCCTTCCGGCGCGGGTGCCGGCGCGTTGGCGGGCGGCGGCGCCAGCGTGCCCGGACCGCGCGAGGGCGCGGCGGCGGGGGCTGACGGCGCAGCGGCGACCGTCGGCGGAGCCGGCTCGCGCGGTGCGGCCGGGGTGGCCTCGGGCGTGCCGGAGGCATCGGGCGTGGTGCGCGCCGCGACTTCGAGCGCGCCGCGGCACTGGCCGCCGCCCTGCTGGCGGCAGGCCTGCTGCCAGCCCTCCTCGATTGCGGCCAGGCGCTTGCCACGTCCGGGATGGGTTTTGCCGTCGGGCCCCTCGGCGACGAGGGTCGCCATCGCCTTCTGCGCATCGGGCAGGGTCGCACCCATCTTGTACAGCACGAAACCGGAGAACTTGTCGGCTTCCAGTTCGGTCGGCGGCTGGCTGCCGCCGGGCGTGATCGTGTGGCCGGACAGGTGGTGGCCGATTTCGTGGGCCATGATGCTCACGGGCGCCCACTCGTTGTGGCCGGTGGCACGGTCCACGAGCGCGAGGAAGTCGCGGTTGAACGCGATCACGCGCCGCGGGATCTTCTGTTTGTCGAGCAGGATCACCGCGGCCGCGTTGGGCACCGGCGCCTCCACCACGTCGAAGTTCTGCGGCAGGCCGGTGAAGCGCATGATGCGCTCGACCAGTTCGGGACAGCCGCCCGGCGCCTGGGCGCGCACGCCACTGCCGCCGATGCGCACGGGTGCGCCATCGTAGGAGCAGGCCTGCAAGGTCGAGGCGATTTCGTCGACGAGGGCGGTCTCATCGTGCGTCGCGGGCGTGGCCGCGGCCACGCGCGTGTCGAAGGCCGCAGGCGCCGCCGTGGCCTGCGTGGCGGCGGGCGGCGCCGCCGCGGGCGGTGGCGCGGCGGCCTCGCCGCCGCAGGCGGCGAGCAGGCCGCACAGGGCCAGTGGCAGCAGCACGGGCATCAAGGGCTGGGTGTGGTTCATGGTCACTTCCGTGGGCAACAGGGGGCGGCGCAGGGCATGGTGGGCGCCATCCGCAGCCCGCCGCGTCGGCTGCGGAGTGCGGGTGGTGGATCGGGTTCAGGTGGGTGCCGCCAGCTGCTGCAGCACGTACTTGAGCAGCAGCCACGCGTACAGGCGCAGCAGCGCCCACTTCGCCAGCAGGAACACCACCGCGGCGAGCAACAGGCGCCAGGCGTCGCGCCGCCAGTCGATGCGGAAGAACTGCGCAAAGGCGACCAGCACGATCACCACGTCGACCGCACCCATGTACCAGCTGGCCGCGGCCTTGTGCGCGCGCAGGAACTCCGGGCTGCGGATCAGCAGGGTCGGCAGCAGGTTGACGATGCTGGCGCAGATCACGAGGAAATGCGTGTACGCGGCCAGCACGAGGTGCTCGGTGCGGTTGAAGCCGCCATGGCGGAAGAACGCGACGTTGGATGCGAGTGCGATCGCCACGATGCCGAGCGAGAACGACCACTTGCCGTAGTCGCGCACCATGGCCATCGCACGCGAGACGTGCTCGTTGGCCGAGTCGAGGTAGCGCGCCTCGGCCAGCACCAGAAGCAGGATCGCGATCGCCGCGAGCAGCAGCTTGAGCGGATGCACGTGGCGCGAGCGCGCGCCGAGCACGTACTCGCGCGCCACGGTGCCGGGCCCGCGAACGAGGCTCAGCGCGCCCTTGGCCAGCGCCAGTTCGAACCAGCGCCAGCTCTGCCAGACCTCGGCACCGAGGCTGCGCGCGCCCAGCCGCTGCGCACGCTTCTGCCCGCACTGGGCGCACCAGGGACCGTGCAGCGGCACGTCGCAGTTGCGGCACAACGGTGCCGCGAAGTGCTCGGTGTCGGGACTGGCTGGCAGGCGGGTGGACATGCCCCGCAGTACGCACTGCCGCGGGGTTTCCTCCGCCGGCGTGGCAAGCGCACGCGGAACCGGGCCCGATGCCCGCGCACGGGCCGCATTCCGCCCGCTGCTTTCCTTGCCCCGGCGCGCGCGGCAGCCGAGAATATGCCGATGATCGACATCCAGAAATACCCGCGCCTGGCACGCATCGACACGCCGGCGGACCTGCGCACCTTCGCCGAGGGTGAGCTGCCCGCGATCGCCGCGGAGCTGCGCCAGTACCTCATCGAGTCGGTGGCGGCCTCGGGCGGCCACTTCGGCGCCAACCTCGGCGTGGTCGAGCTCACCGTGGTGCTGCACTGGCTCTACCACACGCCCGAGGACCGGCTGGTGTGGGACGTCGGCCACCAGGGCTATCCGCACAAGATCCTCACCGGGCGGCGCGACCGCATCACCACGGTCAAGCAGAAGGATGGCGTGGCGCCGTTCCCGCGCCGCGACGAGAGTCCGTACGACTGCTTCGGCGTGGGCCATTCCTCGACCTCGATCTCGGCCGCGCTGGGCATGGCGCTCGCGGCGCAGCGGCGCGGTGAAGCGCGCAAGATCGTGGCGGTGATCGGCGACGGCGCGATGACCGCGGGCATGGCCTTCGAGGCGCTCAACCACGGCGGCGGCATCGAGCCGGACATGCTGGTGATCCTCAACGACAACCAGATGTCGATCAGCGAGAACGTCGGCGCGCTCACCAAGATGCTCGCGCGCCTGCTGGCCAGCCGCACGCTCAACAAGCTGCGCGAGGGCGGCAAGCGCATGATGAAGCGCGACGGCCTGCTGTGGCGCGCGGTCAAGCGCTGGGAAGAGCACGCCAAGGGCATGTTCGTGCCCTCGACGCTGTTCGAGGAGCTTGGCTTCCACTACACCGGCCCGGTCGATGGCCACGACATCCCGCAGCTGCTCACCGCGCTGCGCACGCTCAAGGAGCTGCCGGGCCCGCGCCTGCTGCATGTGATCACGACCAAGGGCAAGGGCTATGCACCGGCCGAGGCGCAGCAGATCGAGTACCACGCGGTCGGCCCGTTCGATCCCGACAAGGGCGTGGTGAAGAAGGCCGCCACCGGCAAGCCGACCTACACCGAGGTGTTCGGCGACTGGCTGTGCGACATGGCCGCGGCCGACGAGCGCCTGTACGGCATCACCCCGGCGATGCGCGAAGGCTCGGGCCTGGTGCGCTTTTCCAGGGAATACCCGCAGCGCTACTTCGACGTCGGCATCGCCGAGCAGCATGCGGTGACGCTCGCGGCCGGCATGGCCTGCGACGGCATCAAGCCGGTGGTGGCGATCTACTCCACGTTCCTGCAGCGCGCCTACGACCAGCTCATCCACGACGTCGCGCTGCAGGACCTCGACGTGCTGTTCGCGATCGACCGCGCCGGCCTGGTCGGCCCGGACGGCGCGACCCATGCGGGCAGCTTCGACCTGTCCTATCTGCGCTGTATCCCCAACCTGCTGGTGATGGCGCCGTCCAACGAGGACGAGTGCCGGCGCATGCTCACCACCGGTTTCCTGCACCCGGGCCCGGCCGCGGTACGCTACCCGCGCAGCACCGGCACCGGCGTGGCCGTCGCGCGCGAGCTGGCGCCGCTGCCAATCGGCAAGGCCGAGCTGCGCCGCCGCGGCAGCACCATCGCCCTGCTCGCGTTCGGCGCGATGGTGGCACCCGCGCTCAAGGCCGGCGAGGCCCTGGGCGCGAGCGTGGTCGACATGCGCTTCGTCAAGCCGCTGGACGAGGCGCTGCTGCGCGAGCTGGCGCGCTCGCACGCGGCGCTGGTGAGCATCGAGGACAACGCGGTCATGGGTGGCGCGGGCAGCGCGGTCGGCGAGTTCCTGCACGCCAGCGGCCTCGCCACGCCGCTGCTGCAGCTGGGCCTGCGCGATGCGTTCCTCGAACACGCCGGTCGCGACGAACTGCTGGCCGAAGAGGGCCTCGACGCGGCCGGGATCGAAGCCTCGATCCGCCGCCGCTTTGCCAACCTGCTGATCGCGCCCGCGCTGTGCAGCGCGGGTTAGGCCGCGACGTCGCGGCGCGCCGCTACGCGCCGGCGCCCGCCGCGTCGCGCGTGCCGTAGCCGCCCACCACGCCCTTGCTCACGACGGCCACCGCATCATGCGGGTGCAGGCTCTCGTGGTGGCTGGCGCGGATCAGGAAGTCGGCCACGCGGACGTCGCCCTCGAGCGCGCTGCGCATGCGCCGCGCGGCATCCTCGCAGAACATGAGGTTCTGGCCGTTGGCCAGGGCAAAGGCCTGTTCGTCCTCGCGCTTGACCGCGGTCTGCACCGGCGTCTGCAACGCGTGCTCGATCGCATCGATCCATTCCTCGACCGCGAGCGGCGCCTCGTCCGCCAGGCGCATGCGCACCTGCGCGGTGCTGCGCTGGCTGTGCGGGGTGGCCACGATGCCGTCGCTGCGACCCAGCCAGGCCAGCACCGCGGCATGCTCCAGCGGCGCGCCCTGCGGGAAGTCGGCCGCGAAGCGCTGCTGGATGAGCTGGCGCGCGAGCGCGGCCGATGCCGGGCAGGTGCTCGAGTACTGCACCTCGAATCCGAGCTCCAGCGCAAAGCGCTCGCGCTCCAGGCGCGCGTCCAGCTGCAGCGGGTAGGCTCGCCAGCCGGTATGCGCGCTCGCGAGCGCCGCGCGCCGCACCAGGTGCTCGAAGCACAGCCGCACGCGCGCACGGCTGGACAGCTCGGCGTGCGAGGCGAGGAAGTCGCGCAGCAGCCGGCGCAGGCTCGCGGGCGACACCGGTTCGGCCGACAGGTGGCGATCCAGCTGCAGGTACAGGCGCGACATGTGGATGCCGCGCGCGTCGCCACGCGCGAGATCGACCCAGGCATCGACCCGAGCGGCCACGCGCTGGGCCGCGCCGTCGCTGCCAAGCACGAGCACCGGCATCTGCACCTGCTGCATGCCCACCGCATCGAGCGCACCGGCGTGATCGGCGCTGGATTCCAGCGCCACGTCGGGCAAGGCATTCGCGGAAGTCGGGACGGGCGGCATCGTGGGCGGGCTTGGGCCGGGCTCGGCACGCGGGAGAAGCATTGTAGATGGTGTGGCGCTGGCCGGCTTCAAGGCCGGTCCGGGCTCACGCGCCGCGCGCGCGCCAGGCCGCGAGCGTCGCGCGCAGCGGCACGCGCTCGAGCAGCGTACCGAGCATGGCCACGGGCTCGTCGCTGCGCCGCGCGCGCGCGATGCGCCAGCGGTCGGCGGCCACGCCCGCCGCAGCGATCGCACCGATGCGCGCGCCGCGCAGCGCGGCCAGGCCGGTGGCCAGTTCAGCCAGCCAGTCCCGCACCGCGGCGCGCCGCCGCGGCGTCGCCTGCGCCAGATCGCCACGCGCGAGGCGATGGCGCGCGAGCAGGTCCAGCGGCAGCGGCAGGCGCCCGTCGGCGAGTGTCTCGTGCAGTCGCGCGAGCTCGCGCAGCGCGCGCGCGAGTATGCGCGCACGGCCGAGCGCAGGCGCATCCAGCGGCGCGCCCAGGCGCACCTGGATCTGTGCCAGCGGCGCCTGCAACGCGGCATGACCGTCCAGCAGGGCCACTGCGGTCGGCGCCGGCGCATCGTCGCGCTGGCGCAGCGCACCCTCCACCAGCGCCTGCCACTGCGCGGGCGCGACTGCGGCGAAACCCGGCTGCGCCGCCAGCGCGCAGGCGAGCGGGTGGCTGGCCTGGCCATGGCCGGCAGCGATGAGTTCCTGCGCCCACCACTGCAGCTTGATCAGTGCGGGCTCGACGTCGTGCAGTTCGAAGGCGGCCTGCTCCAGTTCCAGCCCGAGGCAGGCCATGGCCTCCGCGACCACGCGTTGCGGGGGCGCGATGAAGCGCAGCGCGATGTCGAGTTCGGGTCGGGCCTGGCTCCACTTGGCTCGCAGGCTGGCGAGGCTGTCCGGATCGGGCGGCGCCGTCACGACCGCAGGCCCAGTGCGCGCGGCAGGTCCAGCGGGGTGGCGACGGTGCCATCGGCGCCCCAACGCTCGGGTGGCTCGCCGTCCAGGTATCCCCAGCCCGCGACCAGCGTGGTCGTACCGGCGGCGCGGCCCGCCTGCACGTCGCGCAGGTCGTCGCCGATCATGACCGCCTGCGCGGGCGCGATGCCCAGCGCAGCGCAGGCGTGCAGCACCGGCGCGGGATCGGGCTTGCGCAGCGGCAGTGTGTCGCCCGCCACCAGCACGCGACTGGCGGCGAGCAGCGGCAACTGCGCGAGCAGCGGTCGTGCCAGCCATCCGGGCTTGTTGGTGACGATGCCCCAGGTGATGTCGTGGGCGGCGAGCGCGGCGAGGGATTCGACGATGCCTGGGTACAGGCAGGTGTGGCGCGTCATCGCCACCGAGTACAGGTCGAGGAAGCGCGGCAGCCACTGGTCGATCATGGCATCGTCGGCGCCGGGCAGGCCCTGGCGCAGCATCGCGCGGCCACCGGCCGAAACCACCCGCCGCACGCCATCGGCATCAGGCTCGGGCGCGCCCAGTTCGCGGCACAGCGCCTGCACCGCGGCGACGAGATCGGGTGCCGAGTCGATCAGCGTGCCGTCCAGGTCGAACAGCACCACACGGGGCGTGCGCGCGAGCATCAGCCGCGTCCGGCGGCACGTGCGCGCGCCGGGGCCGGCGGCCGGCGGCCGCAGCTCATGCGCGCAGCCGGGTCTGCCACTGGCGTGCCTTGGCCACGAGTTCGTCGGCATCCTGCTCGACCAGCACGCGCTCGCGCAGCTTGCGCCGGCCGGCGATCCACACGTCACTGACCTGGTGGCGGCCCGCGGCATAGACGATCTGCGACACCACGTCGTACAGCGGCTGGGTCTCCAGCGCATCGAGCCGGATCGCGGCGAGATCGGCCTGCTTGCCAGCTTCGATGCTGCCGATGCGCGCCTCCCAGCCCAGCGCGCGGGCGCCACCGAGCGTGGCCGCCCGCAGCACGCGCATCGCATCGAGGGCGCGGGCGTCGCCCGCGACCGCCTTGGCCACCAAGGCGGCCGTGCGCATCTCGCCGATCATGTCGAGGTCGTTGTTGCTGGCGCAGCCGTCGGTGCCGATGGCGAGGTTGACGCCCGCGTCGAGCAGCCGCTGCGCGGGGCAGAACCCCGAGGCGAGCTTGAGGTTGGATTCGACGCAGTGCACGACCGACACTCCGGCGTCGGCACAGGCGGCGATCTCGCCGTCGCTCAGTTGGGTCATGTGCACCGCGATGAGGTGGTCGTTGACCAGGCCCAGCGCCTGCATGCGCGCGAACGGCCGCTGGCCATGCTCGTGGCGCGATTCCTCGACCTCCTGCGCGGTTTCGTGCAGGTGCAGGTGCACGGGCAGGTCGAGTTGGTCGGACAGCACGCGGATGCGGCGGAAGCTGTCGTCGGACACCGTATAGGGCGCATGGGGCGCGAGGCTGGTGCCGACCAGCGCCTCGCCGCGGAACTCGTCGTGCACCGCCAGGCCCTTGTCGAAATACTCGTCGCGACTTGCGGCCCACGCGGTCGGGAACTCGACGAACGGCAGGCCGACCATCGCGCGGAAGCCGAGGCGACGGTAGGTCGCGGCCTGCACGTCGGGAAAGAAATAGTTCTCGTTGCAGCAGGTGGTGCCGCCACGCACCATCTCGGCCACCGCCAGCTCGATGCCGTCGCGCACGTACTGCGCGCTCATCGCGCGCGCTTCGGCCGGCCAGATGTGCTCCTTGAGCCACTGCATGAGCGGCAGGTCGTCGGCCAGCCCGCGCATGAGACTCATCGGATTGTGGGTATGGGCGTTGACCAGGCCGGGGATGAGCGCGTGCTGTGCCAGCTCCACCGTGGCGCGTGGCGCGTAGCGGCTGCGGGCCTCGGCGAGCGGCAGCACGGCCACGATGCGGTCGGCATCGACCGCGACCGCATGGCCTTCGAGCACGACCCCGGCCGGCTCGATCGGGACGAGCCAGCGCGGCTGGATCAGGAGGTCGATCGGGGACATGGGCGGCGGTGGGCCTGGGCGGAAACGGGGAGGATGCAGGCGGCGCGCGGGTCGCGCTGCGCCCGCGCACGGTCGCGGCTGCGGCGCGGACTCACTTGACGCGCGACATGTACTCGCCGGTGCGCGTATCGACCTTGATCGTCTCGCCTTGGGCCACGAACAGCGGCACGCGCACCACCGCACCGGTCTCGAGCTTGGCCGGCTTGCCACCGCCGCCGGAGGTGTCGCCACGCACGCCCGGGTCGGTCTCGGTGATCTCCAGTTCGACGAAGATCGGCGGGGTCACGGTCAGCGGCGCGCCGTTCCACAGCGTCATGATGCAGACCTCGTTGCCCTTGAGCCACTGCGCCGCGTCGGCCATCGCGGCCTTGTCGGCCGCGATCTGCTCGTGGCTGGTCGGGTCCATGAAATGCCAGAACTCGCCGTCGGAGTACAGGAACTCCATGTCGGTGTCCATCACGTCGGCCGCGTCGACCGAGTCGGTCGACTTCATGGTCATTTCCTGGGTGCGCCCGGTCTTGAGGTTGCGGTACCGCACGCGCGTGAACGCCTGCCCCTTGCCCGGCTTGACGTACTCGGTGTCGACGATCGTGCACGGGTAGCCGTCGACGATGATTTTCTGACCGTTCTTGACATCGTTCATGCCGTAACTGGCCATGCGCTGCTCCTGACGTGAATTTTGGTAATGGGGTCACGCGACGCCGTGGCGACCGCTAGAATGGCCGGTCCGCACCGTCGAATCCGCGAAAGTGATCCCGGCATGATACCTGCTAAACGGCCGCTCGCGCAGCCGCCGCGCTGGCAGCAGGCGTGGCGCGAGGCCGTGACCGACCCGCGCGAGCTGCTCGCGTTGCTGGGCCTGTCGGCACACGCCGGCGACCTGCTCGCCCCGGCTGACGCCGGCTTCGCACTGCGTGTGCCGCGCGGTTTCATCGCACGCATGCGCAAGGGCGACCCGCGCGATCCGCTGCTGCTGCAGGTGCTGCCGCAGGCGGCCGAACTGGGCGAGGTGCCCGGGTTCAGCCGCGACGCGGTCGGCGACCTGGGCGCGCGCGCCGCCCATGGCGTGCTGCACAAGTACCAGGGCCGCGCGCTGCTCATCGCCACCGGCTCGTGCGCGATCAACTGTCGCTACTGCTTCCGGCGGCACTTTCCCTACGCCGAGGAAACCGCGGCGGCCCACCACTGGGAGGCCGCGCTGGCCTACCTGCGCGAGGACGCCTCGATCGGCGAAGTGATCCTGTCCGGTGGCGACCCGCTGTCGCTGGCCACGGCCAAGTTGGCGGAACTGGGCGAGGCACTCGCACGGATCCCGCATGTCCGGCGCCTGCGCATCCATTCGCGCCTGCCGGTCGTGCTGCCCGAACGGATCGACCACGAATTCGTCCACTGGCTCGCGCACCTGCCGCTGCAGCGCGTGCTGGTGGTGCATGCCAACCACCCCAACGAAATCGATGCGGGTGTCGAGCACGCCTGTGCGGCGCTGCGCGAGGCCGGTGTGAGCCTGCTCAACCAGTCGGTGCTGCTGCGCGGGATCAACGACAGCGTGGCGGCGCTCGCCGCGCTGTCCGAGCGTCTGTTCGCCGCCGGCGTGCTGCCCTACTACCTGCACCTGCTCGACCGCGTGCAGGGCACCGCCCATTTCGAGGTCGACGAGATCCGCGCGCTCGCGCTGGCCGATGGCCTGCGCCGGACCTTGCCCGGCTACCTCGTGCCGCGACTCGTGCGCGAGGTGGCCGGAGCACCCTGCAAGACCCCGGTCGGGCATCGCGTGGCCATGGCGCAATGTGCCGGAATCGAGTAAATATCCATCCAGGCGCCGGATCGTGCTCGCACACGCCGACGCCTGCCGGCCGGAATGCCGGCCTCGTGCACCCTGCGAACGCCCGCGTCGCCGCATGGCGACCCGGGACAATGGAGACCTGACGCAGCCGCCATGACCAAGTCCGACACCATCATCAAACTCCTGCTCATCGACGACTCGGTGGAAAGCGCCGAGCAGATCATCAGCATCCTGCGCAACGGTGGCGTGGCGGTGCGACCCACACGTGCCAGCAACGAAGCCGAGCTGGAGGAGGCCTTCGCGCAGCCTGCCCACGCGCCCGACCTCGTGGTGGTGTCCCTCGACCGCACCTCGCTGGGCATCGCGCAGATCCGCGAGATCAGCGAGCGGCGCGGACGCGACAGCGCCCTGATCGTCACGGCGGCGCAGCTCAACGACGCCGCGGTGGTCAAGGCATTCCAGGACGGCGCACGCGCGGCGATGCTGCGCAGCTCGCATGAGCACGTGCAGATCATCGTGCGGCGCGAATACGAGGCGCTCGTCACGCGCCGCAGCGTGCGCAAGCTGGAGGCGTCGCTGCGCGAGTCCGAACGCCGTGCGGATGCACTGCTCGACTCTTCGCGCGACCCGATCGCGTTCGTGCACGAGGGTATGCACGTGCGCGCCAACCGCGCCTACCTGGAAATGTTCGGCTACGAGACGTTCGAGGACATCGAGGGCATGTCGATCCTCGACATGATCGCCGCGCCCGACACCGAGGACTTCAAGGCGCTGCTCAAGCGCCTGTCCAAGGGCGAAAAACCGCCGCAACGGCTCAATCTCAAGGCCCAGCGCGCCGACGGCGCCACCTTCGACGCGGCGATGGAGTTCGCCGCGGCCAGCTTCGAGGGCGAGCCGTGCCAGCAGATCACCTTCCGCCTGCAGACCGACGACCCAGACCTGCACGGCAAGCTCGATGAATTGCGCAGCAAGGACCTGGTCACCGACCTGTTCAACCGCACCCACATGCTTGGCGAGATCGAGACCGCCTGCGGCCTCGCCGCCAACGGCACGCTCGACCAGGCGCTGTTGCTCATCGAACCCGATGGCTTCCGCGCGGTGCTCGACAGCATCGGCATCGGCAGCGCCGACCTGCTGCTTGGCGACATCGCCGCGCTGCTGCGCAAGGCGCTGCGCGAGGGTGACATCGCCGGCCGCGTCGGCGACCACCTGTTCGCGGTCCTGCTGCGCCAGCGCGATGCCGCCGCGGTGACCCAGTTCGCCGAAAGCCTGCGCAGTGCCTTCGCCGAACACATCTTCGAAATCGGCAAGAAATCGGTGGGCCTCACCGCAAGCCTCGGCGGCGTGCTGCTGGGCGAGAAGAACGCCAATGCCACCGGCCTCATGAACGACGCAGCGGCCGCGCTGCGCCAGGCCCAGACCGACGGCGGCAACCGCGCCCAGATCCATGACCCGTCGGCGCAGGACAAGGCCGCGGTCGCCCGCGCGCAGCAGTGGCTCAAGGCCATCGACGATGCGCTGGCCAACAACGGCTTCGTGCTGTATTACCAGCCGATCATTGCGCTGCACGGCGCGGAAGGCGGCGGCGACTTCTTCGAAATCCTGCTGCGCATGAACGGCCCCAATGGCGAGATCCTGCCCGGCCATTTCCTGCCCATCGCCGAGCGCAGCGGGCGCATGCCGGCGATCGACCGCTGGGTGATCGCCAAGGCGATCCATGCGATCGCCGAACGCGAGCGCGCGGGCCACCGCACCACGTTCTTCATCAAGCTCACGCCGCAATCGCTGGAGGACCAGACGCTGGTGTCGTGGATCGCCCAGCAGCTCAAGAGCGAACGCCAGCGCGGCGACTCGCTCGTGTTCGAGATGCCCGAAAGCAAGGTGGTGACCAGTCTCAAGCAGGTGCACGCGTTCGCACGCGCGCTCGAGCAGATCCACTGCAATTTCGCCCTTGAGCAGTTCGGCGCGGGACTCAACTCGTTCCAGCTGCTCAAGCACGTGCCCGCGCGCTACCTCAAGATCGACCGCCACTTCATGGCCGACCTGCCCAAGCAGAAGGACAACCAGGAAAAGGTCAAGGAGATCTGCAACCAGGCCCACCAGATGGGCAAGCTCACGGTGGCCGAGTTCGTCGAGGATGCCGCGAGCATGTCGATCCTGTTCGGCTGCGGCGTCAACTTCGTGCAGGGCAACTTCCTGCAGGAGCCGGAAAAGGTCCTCAGCCACGCGGCCTGAGGGATCCGGGCCGGCCGCAAGGCGGCCGGCCCGTGGCCCTCGCGCTCACTGCGCCGCGCGCAGCGCCGCGATGCGCTCTTCGAGCGGCGGATGGCTCATGAACAGGCGGCTCACGCCGCCGGCACCCGACACGCCGAACGCGGCCAGCGCCTTGGGCAGGCTGTTCTCGCCGTGGTTGCCGGCCAGGCGCTGCAGCGCCGCGATCATCGCGCCACGCCCGGCCAGTTGCGCGCCGCCCGCATCGGCGCGGAATTCGCGCCAGCGCGAGAACGCCATCACGATGAGCGAGGCGAACAGCCCGAGCACCAGTTGCAGCACCAGCACGATGCCGAAATAGGCAAAGCCGGCACCGCCCTCGCGATTGCCGCTGATCGCGCGGTCCACCAACGTACCGATCACGCGCGCCAGGAAGATCACGAAGGTGTTGAGCACGCCCTGCAGCAGGGTCATCGTCACCATGTCACCATTGGCCACGTGGCTGATCTCATGGCCGAGCACCGCATCGACCTCGCTGCGCTCCATGCTCTGCAACAGCCCCGTGCTCACGGCCACGAGCGAGCTGTTCCTGCTCATGCCGGTCGCGAATGCGTTCATCTCGGGGGCATCGTAGATCGCCACCTCGGGCATGCCGATGCCCGCCTTGTCGGCGTGGCGGCGCACGGTGTCGAGCAGCCACTGCTCGGTGGCGTTGCGCGGCTGGGTGATGACCTGCGCGCCAGTCGACATCTTGGCGACGAACTTGGACATCGCCAGCGAAATGAACGAGCCGCCCATGCCCAGCACCGCGGACATCACCAGCAGGCCCTGGAAGTTGATGCCGCCGTGCCGGTACGCATACACGTCCAGCCCGGTGAGCTTGACGACGAGGGTGAGCAGCGCCATCACGGCGAGGTTGGTCAACAGGAACAGTACGATACGCAGCATGCAGGACTCCGGCACCAGGTTGCGGCACGAGTGGGGATCGTACGCGAAATGCGCGCACGAACCACCCATAGGGCGCGACGGCCCCGCTTTCAAGGCCCAGCCTGAATCGCGCCCATGCGTGGGCCTCGCTGCGCCGTGGACCGCAGGCCGATGAACGCCCGTCCTTGCGGTCGCTTCGCCCCCTCGCCGAGCGGTCGCCTGCACCTGGGCTCGCTGGTGGCCGCGCTCGGCAGCTGGCTGTTCGCGCACGCCGCGGGCGGCCGCTGGCTCGTCCGCATCGAGGACCTGGACCGCGAACGCGAAGTCGCCTCGGCGACCCGGCATATCATCGCCACGCTGGCCGCGTTCGGCCTGCATCCGGATGCGCCGGTCGTGCGCCAGAGCACGCGCACCGGGCTGTACCGCGCCGCGCTGCAGCGCCTGGCCGATGCGGGCCACGCCTACCGCTGCTGGTGCAGCCGCGGCGACCTGGAGCCGCTGGGCGGGATCCACCCGCCCACCTGCGTGGCGCGGCCGGGGCCGCGCGAACCGGCCTGGCGCTTGCGGGTGGGCGAGGCCTGTCTCGGTTTCGATGACCGCATCTGCGGTCCGTACCGACAGCAACTGGCGACCGCGGTCGGCGATTTCGTGATCTGGCGCGCCGACGGCGCCTGCGCCTACCAGCTCGCGGTGGTGGTCGACGACGCCGCCCAAGGCATCACCGAGGTGGTGCGCGGCGCGGATCTGCTCGACTCCACGCCGCGCCAGCTCCTGCTGCAGCGCCTGCTCGGCCTGCCCCAACCCAGCTACGCCCACTTGCCGCTGGTGCTCGATGCACAGGGACGCAAGCTGAGCAAGCACGAGGATGCACGGCCGGTCGAGGCCGGCGCGCCGTTGCCTGCGCTGCGTGCGGCATTGCGCGTGCTCGGTCAGCAGGTGGCCTCGGCCGGATCGGTCGCCGACGTGCTCGCACATGCGCTGCGCACGTTCGATGCTGAACGCATTCCCGCATCACGCGCGCCCGACGATTGCCGCAGCGCGTAATGCATCCGCACAATGGATGCGCACAATCACCTTGCTGGTGCCGCCAGGCACCGGATCTTTTCCCAACAGGAGTTCATCATGACGGCACGCGTCGCCCTCGTTACCGGAGGTACCGGCGGCATCGGTACGGCAATTTGCAGGCATCTGGCCTCGCTCGGCCACAAGGTCGCCACCAATTACCGTGACGAGGCCAAGGCCAAGGCATGGCTGGAAGCGCAGCAGAAGGAAGGTTTCGACTTCACCATCGTCAAGGGCGACGTGGCCAGCGCCGACGCCGCCGCGGCCATGGTGCACGAGGTCGAGCAGCGGCTCGGCCCGGTGGAAATCCTCATCAACAATGCCGGCATCACGCGCGACACCACCTTCCACAAGATGAGTGCGCAGCAGTGGCAGGACGTGATCAACACCAACCTCGGCTCCTGCTTCAACGTCACCCGCCCGGTCATCGACGGCATGCGCGAGCGCAAGTGGGGCCGCATCGTGCAGATCAGCTCGATCAACGGCCAGAAGGGCCAGTACGGTCAGGCCAACTACGCGGCGGCCAAGGCCGGCATGCATGGCTTCACGATCTCGCTGGCGCAGGAGAACGCCAAGTTCGGGATCACCGTCAACACGGTGTCGCCCGGCTACGTCGGCACCGACATGGTGATGGCGGTGCCCGAGGACGTGCGCAACAAGATCGTCGCGCAGATCCCGGTCGGGCGCCTGGGCGATCCCGACGAGATCGCGTTCGCGGTCGGCTTCTTCACCGACGAACGCGCACGCTGGATCACGGGTGCCAACCTCGCGATCAACGGCGGCCAATACATGGGTTGGTAGCGCACGCGCCTATCCGGCGCCCTCCGGCGCCGGATGCGTGCGCTACCAGGTGAGACAGGGATGTCGAACGGGCTGCGCCGCACGGATGCCTGCTTGCGATGTCGCGCCTATCCGGCGCCCTCCGGCGCCGGATGCGTGCGCTACCAGGTGAGACAGGGATGTCGAACGGGCTGCGCCGCACGGATGCCTGCTTGCGATGCCGCGCCTATCCGGCGCCCTCCGGCGCCGGATGCGTGCGCTACCAGGTGAGACAGGGATGGCGAACGGGCTGCGCCGCAGGGACGCCTGCTTGCGATGTCGCGCCTATCCGGCGCCCTCCGGCGCCGGATGCGTGCGCTACCAGGTGAGACAGGGATGGCGAACGGGCTGCGCCCGCATCGCGCCGCGGTCCGCGTGCGGGTCCGAGCGCATCGTGCCGTCCCTGCAAAGGACGGAACGGGTGTCGGTCCACGCGCGGCGGCCGACCCATGACACCGCGCAGGCACCCGCGCATGCTGCGCCCGCGATCGCCACGGCGCGCCGCCTCGGCTTGCCCCGCCCACGGGCGGCCTCGGCGCGGCGCGACCGCAAACTGGTGCGCCGCATCACATTCTGCTAGCTTGGGCGCATGACTACGCCCCGCACGATCAAGAAATACCCCAATCGCCGCCTCTACGACACCGAGATCTCGAGCTACATCACGCTTGAGGAGATCCGCCAGCTCGTGCTCGACAACGAGGAGTTCGAGGTACGCGACGCCAAGACCGGCGAAGACCTCACGCGCTCGGTACTGCTGCAGATCATCGCCGAGTACGAGGAACGCGGCCAACCCATGTTCACGAGCAAACTGCTGTCGCAGATCATCCGTTTCTACGGTGACTCGATGCAGGGCTTCATGGGCGCCTACCTCGAGCGCAGCCTGCAGGTGTTCCTCGACCAGCAGCAGCAGTTCCGCAGCCAGCTCAACAACATGCTCGGCCAGGGTCCGTGGTCGATGCTCAACGACCTCACCGAGCGCAACATGGACATGTGGAAGTCTCTGCAACAGGGCTTCCTGAGCGCCGCGGCGAGCAGCATGCGCGGCGGTACCGCCGGCGCCACCGAGCAGGCCAAGAAAGACTCCAAATCCTGACCCCGGCCGCGGGTCACGTGGTGGCGGTGCCGCGGCGCCGCGCGCGTGACCTGCGCGCACCTGATTGCGCAAGAGGACACCCATGAACGATCGCATCGCCCTCGTCACCGGCGGTATCGGCGGACTCGGCACCGAAATCTGCAAGGAACTCGCACGCAGCGGTCGCCGCGTGGTGGCGGCCGACTTGGCCGCGCGCAGCGAGCGCATCGAGCAGTTCCGCAGCGAGATCGCCGAATTCGGCGAGGCGATCCGGTTCGAGCCACTGGACGTGGCCGACCGCGAGTCCTGCGCCAGCCTGGTCAAGCGCGTGGGCGAGCAACAGGGCACGATCTCGATCCTCGTCAACTCCGCCGGCATCACCCGCGACACCAGCCTGCGCAAGATGGACGGCGCGCAGTGGGACGATGTGCTGCGCATCAACCTCGGCGGCATCTTCAACATGTGCCGGCTCGTGGTCGATGGCATGACCGCGCAGGGCTTCGGCCGCATCGTCAACATCTCCTCGGTCAATGGCCAGACCGGCCAGTTCGGCCAGACCAACTACTCGGCCGCCAAGGCCGGCGTGCACGGATTCACGATGGCGCTCGCGCGCGAAGTGGCCAGGAAGGGCGTCACCGTCAACAGCATCTCGCCCGGCTACTGCGACACGCCGATGGTGCGCGCGGTGCCCGAGGACATCCGCAACCAGATCATCGCCTCGATCCCGGTCGGCCGGCTCGGCCAGCCAAGCGAGATCGCACGCACGGTCGGCTTCCTCGCCGACGATGCCGCCGGCTACATCACGGGTGCCAACATTCCGGTCAACGGCGGCTACTTCATGAGCTTCTGAGCGCCTGCGGCCCGCAGGTCGGACGCCTCGCCCTTCTCGCCCGCCCGCAGGCTCCGCGGCCGGCGCTGGCCGCTCTCAGTAGCCGTAGCCGTCGATGAAGATGAAATCGTCCGCCACGCGCACGCAGTCATAGGTCAGGTCGATGCGAGCGCCGGTTTCGATCACCTCGAAATCGGTGACCTTGGGACTGGGCGTACCGTCGGCGAACACGTGTTCGTCGATGCCCAAATCGGCCCACTTGGCCGTGGTGTAGCGATCCGACTCGCCCGTGAGTGCGATGTTGCCGCCATCGGCGAGCAGCATGCCGTACTTCTTGAGCGTGCGCAGCAACACCTGGGCCGCAGGGTTGTACTGGCTGATGTCGAAATCTGCCCGCAGCCGCAGCCGCGATCCGTACGGCAAGGTCGTCGCCGGTCCGCTCGGCGCACCAGCATGGGTGGCCGGGTGCACGTACACGCCCGCGGCCATGCGCGCATTGGGCAGGATGAAGCGGATCGCATGGCCAATGTCGCCATGGACCGCCACCGCCGCGGCCACCTCGTCGGCGTTGAACAGCAGCGGCGCGACCGGAAAACCGGCTGCGTCGGTGCTGGTGCACTGCTCGCCGCGCCCTTGGCGCGGATAGCGGCGGGTGAGGTCCCAACGCACGGCGCATCCGGTATCCACCACGCCGCCGGGCACGTCGGCGCCATAGGCCTCGTACAGCGTGTTGCCCTGCACCACCAGCAGGTGGCAGTCGCCGCCGCTGGTGCAGCGGTAGCCGTCTTCGCCCTCCACCGCGCCGCCTGCGGGCAACGGGAACTGGAATCCCACCTCGCAATCGGGCTCCCAGCCACCCGCCGCCACCGGCAGCGTAGGCGTTGCGGGCGTGGCGTGCAGCACGTACATCGTGAAATCGATGCGCAGCTCATCACCGGCGCCCCAGCCCCCAAGGCCCTGCAAGGTTGCAAGCATCGATGCCGAATCCGCCGCGAGCGGCGCCTGGCTCACGTCGCGCGTCCACTCGGCGCCGGCAGGGAACTGCGGCAACGGCAACGCCCCGGCCGCGAGTGGGACGCCCAAGGCAAGCAACGCGAACATGCGCTTCATCACTGTCTCCTCGCAGCAGGGTCGCCGCAACGGTCTGGCCAGGTCACCAGACCAGGTCGGCGGGCACGTCATCCTCCGGCTCGGCATGCGGGTCGCACAACAGCACGAGGCTGTCCGCATCGATCGCCTGCGCCGCGAGCGCCTGCTCGCGGCTCACCAGCAGGTAGCGCCCCGCCAGTTGCACCACGGCCAGTTCCCCGCCATTGAGGCGCGGCAACTGCTCGGCGGTGACATAGACGCGCCGGATCTTGTTGTGGTGGGGGAAATGGCGCGGGATGTCGGCATCGGCCGCGTTCTGGCCCTTGCCACCGAGCAGCGCGGCAAGCTTGAGCTTGCGCTCGCGCTTTTCCCGCGCGCGCGCCTCGGCCTCGCGCTGCTCACGCTCGCGTGCTTCGCGCTCGTCCTTGCTGCGCAGGGCCCAGGCCTTGGCCAGGTCGATTTCGCCGCGCTCGGCCTTGCCGCGCTTGTCGCCCGGCGTCGGTCTGCCCGCAGGCGGCGCCTTGCCACGAGCGGCCGCCGGCGCCCGTGGTGGCCGTGGCTTGGCCTCGGTCTTGGCTGCCGGCTTGAATCCGGCCTTGAGCAGCTGATCGCGCAGTGAATCGGACATGGTGGCCAATGATGCAGACCAAGCGGAAGGGCATCCCCGGAACAAAGTGTGCCGCCAGCCATGACCCTTGAAAAGTGCGACCGTGGCGGATCATCCATGCCAGGCCTGCCTGCCCCGGCCAGCCGTGCGGGCGTGGCCAGGGACCAGCGCTCAATAGTGCGGCGGTGGCGGCTCGTCCTGCGCGGCCTGCGCGAGTGAACCGCGCAGCGCCTGCAGGTCGACACGCAGCGATTCCAGCGTGTTGCGCAGCGCAAGCAACTGGCGGTCATGGGCGGCCACCGTATCGTTGAGCACGCCCACCGTGTCGTCGAGGAACGACAGGCGCACCTCGAGTTCGGTCAGGCGCTGCTCCAGGCTCGCCGCCATCGCGTTCAGCCGCCCAGGGTTTCGATGAGGTGGCGGCCGTGGCGGGCACCGATGGCACCGCTGGCCTCGTGCCGCGCCAGCGCGAGGTCGGCCGCGGCCATCTCGCGCACGAGTTCGGCGAAGCTCGTCCTCGGCGTCCAGCCCAGCCGCTCGCGCGCCTGGCTCGGGTCGCCCAGCAGCGTTTCCACCTCGGCCGGCCGGTAGTACTGCGGATGGACCCGCACCACCACGTCGCCCACCTTGGGTGCGAGCCCGTCGCGCTGCACGCTGGCCACCACCGCGCGCTCGTCGGCGCCACTGCCCTCGAACGCAAGCTCGATCCCCATCTCGCGCGCGGCAAGCAGCACGAACTCGCGCACCGAATGCTGGATGCCGGTCGCGATCACGTAATCGGTGGGCTGGTCCTGCTGCAGGATCAGCCACTGCGCCTCGACGAAATCGCGCGCGTGGCCCCAGTCGCGGCGGGCATCGAGGTTGCCCAGATACAGGCCATGCTGCAGACCGCAGGCGATGCGCGCGAGCCCGCGCGTGATCTTGCGCGTGACGAAGGTCTCGCCGCGGATCGGCGATTCATGGTTGAACAGGATGCCGTTGCAGCCGTAGATGCCGTAGGCCTCGCGGTAGTTGACCGTGATCCAATAGCCGTACAGCTTGGCCACGCCGTAGGGCGAGCGCGGATGGAATGGCGTGGTCTCGCGCTGCGGCACCTCGCGCACGAGGCCGTACAGTTCCGACGTCGAGGCCTGGTAGAAGCGGCAGCGATCGCCCAGGCCGAGGCTGCGGATCGCTTCCAGCACGCGCAGCGTACCGATGCCGTCGGCATTGGCGGTGTACTCGGGTTCCTCGAACGACACCGCGACGTGGCTTTGCGCGGCAAGGTTGTAGATTTCGTCGGGCCTGACCTGCTGCACCACGCGCAGGATGCTCAGCGAGTCGGTGAGGTCGCCATAGTGCAGGTGCACGCCCGCGCGCGTGTCGTCGAGTTCGTGGTGCAGATGGTCGATGCGCTCGCTGTTGAACGAGGACGAGCGCCGGCGCAGCCCATGCACCTCGTAGCCCTTGGCCAGCAACAGTTCGGCGAGGTAGGCGCCGTCCTGTCCCGTGATGCCCGTGATCAATGCCCGTTTCTGTTCCATCGCGCGCTGCTTCCCGGTCGAAAACGGGCGATGTTAGCGGGCTGTCCGGGCGAAAGACAGCCGGGGCGGCTCAAACCGGCGCCACCGGATCGAGCACGCTGCGACCACGGCCGATGCCGTAGTAGGCGATGCCGGCGGCCTCGACGGCAGCCGGTTCGAAGATGTTGCGGCCGTCGAACAGTACCGGCGTGCGCAGACTGGCGCGGATGCGCTCGAAGTCGGGACTGCGGAACGCCTTCCACTCGGTCACGACCACCAGCGCGTCGGCGCCGGCCAGCGCCTCATAAGGCTGCCCGCACAGCACCAGGTCGGCGCGATCACCGTACAGGCGGCGTGTCTCGGCCTGTGCTTCGGGATCGAAGGCGCGCACGACCGCGCCGGCCTGCCACAGCGCCTGCATGAGCACGCGACTGGGTGCCTCGCGCATGTCATCGGTATTGGGCTTGAACGCCAGTCCCCACAGCGCGATCACCTTGCCGCGCAACCCGCCGGGAAAATGTCGCTGCAGCAACGTGAACAACTTGTCCTTCTGCGCCGCATTCACGGCCTCGACCGCACCGAGCAGGCGCGCCTCGTAGCCGTGCTCGCGCGCGGTGTGGGCCAGCGCCTTGACGTCCTTGGGGAAGCACGAACCGCCGTAGCCCGCGCCGGGATAGATGAAGTGGTAGCCGATGCGCGGGTCCGAGCCGATACCGCGGCGCACGTGCTCGACGTCGGCGCCGACCTGCTCGGCGATGTTGGCAATCTCGTTCATGAAGCTGATCTTGGTCGCGAGCATCGCGTTGGCCGCGTACTTGGTCAGTTCGGCCGAACGCACATCCATAAGCACGATGCGCTCATGGTTGCGGTTGAATGGCGCGTACAGGCTGCGCAAGAGCTCGACCGCATCTGCGTCATCGGCGCCGATGACGATGCGGTCGGGACGCAGGCAATCCTGTACCGCGGCGCCTTCCTTGAGGAACTCGGGGTTGGACACCACCTGGAACTCGACCTGCGCGCCGCGCCGGGCGAGTTCACGCGCGATCGTCGTGCGCACCGCGTCGGCGGTTCCCACCGGCACCGTCGACTTGTTGACGATTACCGCGGGCCGCTGCAGGTGCATGCCGATCGTGCGCGCCACCGCGAGCACATGGGACAGGTCGGCACTGCCATCCTCCTCGGGCGGTGTGCCGACCGCGATGAAGATGACCTGCGCATGCCCGATCGCGGCGGCGGCATCGGTGCTGAATCGCAACTGGCCACTGGCGTGGTTGGCGCGCACCAGCGGCTCCAGCCCGGGCTCGTAGATCGGCACGTGGCCGCGTTCGAGACCCGCGATCTTGGCGGCGTCGACATCCACGCACATCACATGGTTGCCTACCTCGGCCAGGCAGGTTCCGGTGACGAGCCCGACATAACCGGTTCCGAAGATCGATATGCGCATGCCGCCCCCTTGCGTGACTCCATCGCGCGGATCCACCCGCGCATCATGCCGACCGCCGTCCCACAAACACGAAAGGCGCACCGCAACCGGTACGCCTTTCGCATCGAGCCAGGCGATCGGGTCCTACTTCTTGACCGGCTCGACCTTGGCGGCGGGCTTGGCGGCGGGCTTGGCAGCCGGCGCAGCGGCGGCCGGCTTTTCGATGTCGAGCAGTTCGACTTCGAAGATCAGCGTCGCATTCGGGCCGATCTGGCCCGGGCCATGCTCGCCATAGGCCAGCTCGGACGGCACGAACAGCTTGTACTTGGAGCCGACCGGCATGAGCTGCAGGCCTTCGCTCCAACCCTTGATCACGCCATTGAGCGGGAACGTGGCCGGCTGGCCGCGATCGTAGGAACTGTCGAACTTCTCGCCGTCGATCTTGGTGCCCAGGTAGTTGACCTTGACCGTGTCGGTCTCCTTCGGCTTGGCGCCGCTGCCCTGCTTCTCGACCAGGTACTGCAGGCCCGAAGCGGTGGTCTTGACGCCGGCCTTGGACTTGTTGGCGGCAAGGAAGGCTTCGCCTTCCTTCTTGTTCTTCTCGGCCGCGACCTTCTGCTCGGCAACGCGCTTGGCCTGCATCTGCTTCATGAATTCCTGGCGCACCTGCAGTGCTTGTTCCTGCGTGAGCGAGGTCTTCTCACCCTTGAGCGTGGCTTCCAGCGCCTGCTCGACGACCTTGACGTCGATGTCGTCCTTGATCTGGGTGAGGCCGCGGCCGATGTCCATGCCGATCATCGTGCTGATGCTGTGCTTGTCGACCTTGACCGTCGGCTCCGCCTTCTTGGCGGCATCGGCCTTGGCCGGTTCCTGCGCGATCGCGCCAACGGCGAAGGTCGCCGCCAGTGCGGCCACAAGGGTCTTGTGCATGAAACGCGTCATGTTTGCTCCTGAAAGGTGGAATTGCCGGACACTGCCCGGGGGGCGTCACGCCCGTCTGCGCGCGGCCGCGTATGCGGGACCGCGTATTGTGAACATCGCACCCGCCGTTGGCAACGCCGCGCGGGCGAGTCCGGTCAGGCCGATGGCCACACCGGTCGCCGGCGCCACCGCCCTTCCCGTCCGATGCGAGCCGCTGTGACCGCAGGGCGGGCGCAAGGTTCCAGCGCCCGTGGCACGCCGGTCGCCCGGGTCCCTCAGCGGTCCAGGCGGTTCACTCCAGTGCGTCGCGCAGCGCGGCCGGCAGATGGCGTCGCGCAAGGTCGCTGGACACATGCCATTGGCCATCGGTATCGAGTGCCCACTGCAGGTACTTGTCCTTCAGCCCGGAAGGCTGGTCGGCAAGCCATACCAGGATGCCGCACTCGCCATCCACATCGTCGATCGGACCCACCTCGATCGAGGCGACCGCCGGCCCGGCATAGGATTCGGCCGCGCCGATGTCGCCATCACCGTTGCGCGGGCAGGTGCCGTTGGCCTGGCTCCAGGCCTCCACCGCGGGCTGCAACGCCTGGCCCGCGACTACCGCCTGCGCGACTTGCGCGCGCATGCGGTAGTCGTGGTAGGCGGGAATCGCGATCGCGGCGAGGATCCCGAGCACCGCGATGCCGAACACGAAGATGGCTGCGCCGACGATGACCCACACGGCGGTCCTGGACGATCCCGATCCACCGCCCGCACCCGGCGCCCGCGCCGCAATGCCGGGAATGCGCCCGGCCGTGGCCGCGGCAGGCGACGCAGGCACGGGCCCCGCGGCCACCACCACCAGCCCCAGTTCGGCGGCCACCTGCGCCAGCGGCAACCAGCCTGGCAGGCCCTCGCGCCACACCAGCGTCTGCCCGTCGACGCGCCCCTCTCGGCACAGCGCGACCAGCGCCTGCGCCGACAACGGCCCCTGCTGCTGGAACTGCGGGTCGGAATAGAACCAATCGCTCATTGCCTGCTCCCGTGTCATCAAAGTCGCGCCGAGCGCTTCATCGCCAGGTAATGGCTGACCAGCGCCGCCGGCAATTGTGCACAGGTCACGTCGAGCACGTCGGCACGCTGCGCGCGCAGCGCCGCATGCACGCGCTCGCGTTGCTCGATGTACTGCGCCATCGCGCCGAGGTGAACCGCATCGTCGAGGTCGCGCACCGGCCGCTGCAGGCCCTGTGCGACCACGTCCTCGCGCAGGCTCGCCACGCACACCAGGTGGCGGCGCTGCAGCTGGCGCACCGCCGCAAGCAGGTCCTCGACATCCTCGTCGCGCGCGTTGGTCAGCAACAGCACGAGGCAGCGTCGCGGCTGGCGCGCGGCCAACGTCGCCACCGCGTCGAGGTAGTCGGTGGCCACCGCGCTGGGCTTGAGGTCGAACAATGCGTTGAGCAGCACGTCGATCGTGGCCAGCCCGCGCCGTGGCGCCACGAAGCGGCCGTCGCCACCCGCCGCGAGCAGGCCGACCGCATCGCCCTGGCGCAGTGCGATCCAGGCCACCATCAACGCGGCATTGAGCACGTGGTCGAAGTGCGACAGCAGGCCATCCCGCGCCAGCAGGCGCCGGCCGGTATCGAGCAGCAGCATGACCTGCTGATTGCGCTCGTCCTGGTATTCGCGCGAGATGAGCTTGCGCATGCGCTGGGTCGCCTTCCAGTCGACCTGCCGCATCGAATCGCCGAGCCGGTACTCGCGCAGCTGCTGGAACTCGGTGCCTTCGCCGCGCCGTCGCTTGAGGTGCGCGCCGATCACGCGCGAGGCCTGCTCGGCGCCGACCAGCGCGAGCTTGGCCAGCGGCGCGAAGTTCGGATACACGTGCAGCGTCTGGCTTGCCGCCGCGCACCGCTGCTGCCACCACAGGCGCAGCGGCGAATGCAGGCGCAGCATGCATCCGCCGAACTCGAAACGGCCGCGCTCGGGCGGTGTCAGCCTGTAGCTCAGGCGCAGCTCGCGCTGCGGCGCCACGCTCACGCGTTGCGGCAGCATGCACACCGGCCACGCCCCCGGATGCAGGTCGTGCACGTCGACCCGCAGCGGCGTCGCCGCATCATGGCGCAGGCGCAGCGCCACCTCGCGCTCCAGCCCGACCGGCACGGTCGACGCCACCTCGCGGCTCACGCGCGGCGTGGGCAGGCGGCGCAGTTGCAGTGCATCGAGCCAGGCCACCACCAGCAGCCCGAGCGCAAAGACCACGAGCGCCCCCGCGGGCAGCCAGCCCAGCGCCACCGGCAGGCCCAGCCCCGCCAGCGCCAGCAGTGCCACCACGAGTGCAGGCGCGGGCGTCACTGGCGCGGCGCTTCGACCTTGGCCAGCAGCGCTTCGAGCACATCGTCGATGCGCCGTCCCTCGATCTGCATCTCGGGCGCGAGGCTCAGGCGATGACGCAACGCCGGCTTGGCGATCGCGCGCACGTCGTCGGGGGTGGCGAAATCACGCCCGTCGATCGCCGCCTGGGCGCGCGCCGCGCGTACCAGCGCCAGCGAACCACGCGGCCCCGCGCCCATCGCCAGGCCGGGCCACTCGCGCGTCGCCCGCACGATGCGCACCGCGTAATCGAGCACCACCGGATCGACGCGTACGCTCGCGGTGCCCGTCTGCATCGCCAGGATGTCGGCCGGTCGCGCCACCGCGCGCACGCGCGAGAGGTCGAAATCGTTGGCGCTGCGGCCCGCGCTCACGCTCGCCACCATGCGCACTTCCTCGGCATGCGGTGGATAAGGCATGTTGATCTTGAGCAGGAAGCGATCGAGCTGTGCCTCGGGCAAGGGATAGGTGCCTTCCTGCTCGATCGGGTTCTGGGTCGCGATCGTCAGGAACGGTGGTTCGAGGGCGAAGCTGCGCGACTCGATCGTGACCTGCAGTTCCTGCATCGCCTCCAGCAACGCCGCCTGGGTCTTGGCCGGCGCGCGGTTGATCTCGTCGGCCAGCAACAGGTTGGTGAACACCGGACCCCGGCGGATGCGGAAGCTCTCGCTCTTGGGGTCGTAGAACGCATGTCCGCTCACGTCGCTGGGCATGAGGTCGGGCGTGAACTGCACGCGCGCGTAGCTGCAGTCGAGGGCCGCCGCGAGCGCGCGCACCAGCAGGGTCTTGCCCAGCCCGGGCGCACCCTCGATCAGCACGTGGCCGCCGGCCAGCAGCGCGATGAGCAGTTGGTCGAGCACCTCGCCCTGGCCGACGAAGGCATGGCCGATCTGCGCGCGGATCCGCGCGCAGCGCTCGGCCAGCGCGGCACCGGTCAGCGCAGGCGGCGCGGGGGCGGTGGAAGGAGACGGCTCATTCATGTGGGGGCATCCCGATTGGAGCGCGGCCGGTGGCCGCGCGATGAAGGTCTGGCATGGCGGTGCTCACCGCAGTCTCCACCCGGCCAGGAACTGCACGGCCGTTTGGAACACGTTGGGATCGTTGATGTCGGTGGGTTGCAGGGCCGTGCGCACGCGCGTGGCCGGCACGCCTGTGCGCGTGGCCAGCACCGCGATGAGTTCCTCGCCCTCCAGCGCCGCCAGCTGCGGATCCTCGCGCTGCAGACGCATGTCGAAGGCGCGCCGCAGCGGCGCATACAACGCGCTGGCCTTGTGGTTGCGGAACACGAATTCGCCCGCTGCATCGATATGCTCGCACAGCGCACGACGGCCGGCCTCGGGCGTGGGCAGCAACGGGCCGAAGCGGCGCGCGCGCAGCCACAGCCAGGCCAGCAGCGCGAGCAGCACCGGCAGCAGCACCGGCCAGCCGTGGCGCACCAGCAGCACGTGCAGCGCGGGCACCTCGGTGGCATAGACGAGATGGACGCGACCACCCCGCAGCAAGGGTGCCAGTACCTGCCAGCCCAGTTCGGCATTGCTGTCCTGGTCGAGCTGGTCGTTGCGCAGGAAGTCGAGATCGCCCAGCGCCGACCACACGCCCTCACCCCACGCCGCGCGGCCGAGGAAGTAGCCCTCGGGCCCGTCACCGGCGAGCACCTCGAACGCATCGGCATCGGCCTCGGCGTCCGCGAGCGAGAAGGTGCTGGCGAAACAGTATCCCGGTCGCTCGGCCTTTGCGCCGGGCGCCTTGGCCGCAGCTGCGCGCAAGCGCACGCACTGGATGTCATCGTGCAGCACCAGCCCGAGTTGCTCGATCAGGTCGCCGGGACGATCGGGAGCGCCCGCGGGCAGGCCGAACAGCAAGGCGCCACCACCCTCGAGCCAGTCCAGCAACTGGTCGACCTGTGCGCTGCCGAGCGTGCGCACGTCACCACCCAGCACCAGCGTGTCGTACGGCCCCAGGGCCAGCCCGCGCAGGTTGAGGTAAGCGTGCGAGGTGACCCCGTAACCGCGCGCGACCAGGACCTTCTGCAGCGCATACAGCGAGTTGTAGGCAGCCTCGCCCTGCAGTGGCGCGGGCACGTCGACCTCGACCCGCTCGTATTTGACGTACCACCAGGCCGCGAGCACGAGCCCGAGCAGCGTGACGATCGCAGCGATGATCCAGGACGTGGCGCGCGCGTTCATGGCGCCTCCGCGGTGGACGCGGGTTGCTGCCACTGGCGCAGCAGGTCCTCGACCACGGCAGGGCCGGGCAGGCGCTGCGCGTAGGCCGCCGCCTGCCACACACCCACGATGCGGCCGAACAGTTGCGCATATCCGGTGTCGCCCAGTGCACGCGCGTGGCGCAGGCACTGCGCCTCGGTGGCACCGGGTGGCAACGGCGCGCCCTGCACCTGCACCAGCCGCGCCACCGCCGCGCGATACAGCAGCGCGAGCGCGTCGCGCATGCGCCCGGCCGCCACCCGTTCGCGCACCGCGGCCACGATGTCGGGCGGCAGCGGCTGCTCGGCCTCGATGTCGTGCTCGGTGGGCGGCGCGGCACCGGGCGATGCGCGCAGCCGCTCCGCGAGCGGCGGCAACCAGCGTCGCCAGTGGACCGCGACGAGCGCGAGCGCGACCGCGGCAAGGATCCACAACCCGTACTCGAACAGGAAGCCGAGTGCCCGCCCGATCGCCATCGCCCACTCCGGCGGCTCACCCGGTTCATCCGACTTGGCCGAATCACGCGCCTGCCAGCGCAGTTCGCGGCGCGTGCGGCGCAGGTCGTCTCCCGCATAGGCCTCGCGCACCGCGGCATCGAAGGGCGCGGCATCGTCGCGCCAGGTATCACCAAGCCACTGCTCGAGCGTGCGCCGGCCGCCTTCGGCCGCTTCTGGGGGCGTGGTGGCCTCGGCGGCCGCTTGCGTGGCGTCGTCCGCGTGCGCCGGCGGTGCCCCCAGCGTGCCCAACGCGCACGCGAGCAGCAGCGCCGCCGCGCTGCCGGCCAGCCGCGCGGCCATGCGCCGGAACGCCAGCTCGATGTCCCAGGCCTCCAGTTGCATGCGACGGTTGAGGTACAGCCCGAAACCGGCCCCGACGTAGAACGGCTCGACCACGCTGGTGGCCAGCCACAGGGCCAGGTTGAGCAGCACCTGCGCCCACGCGGGAGGATCGACGAACAGGGTCTGGAACATCGCCCGGAGCGACGGGTCGAGAAACTCGACGGGAACGAACATGAGCGCGAGCGCGAGGTAGGAAAAGTACAGCATCGCCTCGAGATTCACGCCGATGAACGCGAGCAGGCCCGCGGTGGCGCCATCGCCGCGCCCGAGCACGGATGCGCGTTCGCGCCGCTGTTCGCCACGCACGCCCTCGAGCAGGTCGATCGGCAGCAGCAGCGCCCGTGCGGGATGCAGGCGCCGCCACAGCAGCCACGGCACCACCGCGCGCCAGCCCCAGTGGCGCTGCGCCGCCAGCGTCTCGCGCAGGCCCGGCGCCTGGCCGAACACGCTGCGCGAGATCACGAACAGCACGCTGCGGTCGAACACGGGCTTGAGCCACCACATGAGGAACGGCGCCAAGGTCAGCGCGCCCAGCAGGCCGCACAGCAGGTTGGCCAGCAGCCACGCCGGCAGCGTGAGCGCGAACCACGCGCCAAACACGCGCGCGGCGTTGGCGCGCACCAGTGCCAGGCCAAGGTCGGTGGCCTCCCACGCGGTGCGCGCCCGCAGGCTGATGCCCAGGTCATCCACGCGCATCGGGCACGACCTCCGGCGCCGCCGAGCCACGCCCGCCGCGCCACAACCACAGCCCGATGAACAGCCACAGTCCCAGTCCAACCGCGTGCTTGACCCAAGCCGGCACCCATGCGATCGATGACCAGTACGCCTCGATGAACGCTGCGCCGACCAGCATCGCGAACACGCCGAGCACGAGCTTGGCGCCGACCACGCCCGCCTCGCCCAATGCACGTGCACGCGAGCGCCGCCCCGGCGCAAGCAAGGCCATGCCGATGTGCAGGCCCGCGCCGCCGCTGATCACGATCGCCAGCAGTTCGGGCGCGGAGTGGCCGGCGACGAAACTCCAGAACGGGCCGCCATGGCCGATCGCGGTGAGATGGCCGGCCACCGCACCGATGATGACGCCGTTGAACACGAGCACGAACACCGCGCCGATACAGGCGAGCAGGCCGCTGGCGAAGGTGCGGAAGCCGATGCTGACGTTGTTGTAGATGTAGTAGCCGAACATGCGCAGGTCGCTGCCCTCATCGCGCCCGAGCCGCTCGGCGTGGCGCGCCGGGTCATACATGCGTTCGAACTGCGCCAGCTGCATCGGGTCGAACAACGAGTGGACGAGCTCGGGATGCACCTGCAGCAGTGCCACCACGGCGGCCAGTGGCAGGAACAGCAGCAGCGCGGCCACGGCCATGGAACGCCACTGCGCGCGCACCAGCCGCGGGAACGTTGCCGCGAAGAAATCCACGACCACGCGCAGGCGCGGCGGGCGCGGCTGGTACAGCGCCTGGTGGCCACGCTGCGCGAGGCCACGCAGGTGGGCAATGAGCTGCGCGCTGTAGTCACGTCGTTCCGCCAGCGCGAGCTGTTGGCACAGGCGGCGCAGCGCGAGCGCGAACTCGCTCGCGGGCATGATCGCATCCGCCTGCATGCGCTGCGCGCGCTTGGTGGCCTCGCGCGCATCGAGCCAACGTTCGAACCGGTGCCACTCGGGTTCGTAACGCGCCTGGAACGCCTCCTGCTTCATGCCCGTCCCACGCACGCGGTCGCCATGCCATGCAGGCGCTGCACCGTCACGGCCCCGCGCGCATGGGTGAGGCCAGCAAGCAGGTCGGCCAGTTCCTGCTGGCGCTCGGGTGTCAGGCGCGCGCTGCGTTCGGCGAATTCGACCAGCGCGGCGCGTTCGGCCGGCAACAGGCCCGCTGGTGGCGCCACCGCCGGCGTGGCCGGCATCGCGGCCGCACGCAGCGGCGACTCGACGTACACCACCAGGGTTCGCGCGACGAGATCACCGATGCGGCGTCCTTGGGCGTCGCACAGGCTCGCCACCAGCCCGAAGCCGTAGCACAGCGGCAACACGTCCACCACGCGCAGGAGATTGCGCACGATCGAGGCCAACCACGTCACCGGTGTGCCATTGGCGTTGACCACGCGCAGCTTCATCACGCGCTTGCCCGGGGTCTGTCCGTTGCGCAACACCTCGAACAACACCGGGTACAGCCACGACACCGCGAACAGCACCAGCAGGAACAGGCCGATGCCGCTGCTGCCGAGCATGCCCAGCACGATGCTCGCCACAAACATGAGCGCGAAGCGAAGCATCAAGTCGAGTGCCCAGGCGCAGGCGCGCGGCAGCGCGCCTGCGCTGCGCAATTGCAAGGCGATGCCTTCGGGCGTCTCGACGACGGCCAGCGTGTCGATCATGGGCTGCCGCCGGTCAGGCGGCGGTTTTCACGACCATCGTGTCGGCGATGAGGTCGTGCAGGCAACGCCGGTCCTCGCGGAAGATGAGCAGCGGATCGGCGAGCGAAAACAGCCAGCCGATGAAGGGAATCGCGCCGAGCAGGCCCACCGGCACATAGCGCGCGAAGATGATGCGCAGCAACGAGCAGCGCTCGCCGTTGGTGCGCACGATGCGCACCTTGAGCAGGCGCTTGCCGATGGTCTGGCCATGGCGGTGCAACCAGATCAGGTTGAGCACCACGACCCCCAGCGCGTACAACCCGAACACCGTCAGCACGATGGTGCCGCCCGCACCCAGACCCGGCGTGTCGCCGTCCGAGGTGGCCCCGGCCATCGCCGGCACCAGCACCGCGATGAGGATCGCCGGGATCGCGATCACCGCCGCATCGAGCAGGTAGGCACCCAGGCGGACCACGCGCTCGGCCAGTTCCAGGGAATCATCGGCGACGACTTCCTGCACGCGTGCGGTCGGTGCGGCATAGGGGTTGAGCGGCGGTGGCGATGCGGCAGGTGACATGGTCGGCTCCTTGGGGACGTGACGACGGACTGGGACGTGCCAAGCGCAAGCCAAGCGGAAGCACAACCGGCGTGGCAAGGGACGAACTCTAACCGGCACCACGCAACCGCGACAATTGGCTGGCGCGGCGTCTCCGCGTCCAGGCCACGGCTGCGGCACAGGCGCGCTCTCCCCACCCACCGCGGTCCGACGCCGGTGGCCGCCCCCCTGCCATCAGTCATGCGCCGCGCGTGTTGACATTGGGTTTTCTGGTGTTATAGTTCGCTACAACACTACTTCATCGAGCAACCAAGGAGACGACGATGAGCACGACCCACCGCTACCACGATTTTCTCCACACCGCCTCACGACTGCCCAGCCACGTGCTGCGCACGATCCTGGTCTTGGCCGCCCTGGCCGGCACCGGCCTCACCCTCGGCGCGATTGCGCTGGAGATGAACGCGACCCACCCGGTCCGCCTCGAGTCGCTGGCGGTTCCAGCCACCCAGCCGACCACTGCCGTGGCGGCCCAGGCGCCGGTCATGCTGGCGACGGTGACGGTGCGGGCCGACAGCGCAACTGAAGTGGCAGACGCCGACGCTTCGGTGCTGCCGCCGCTGCGCGCGGTGTCGGCCAGCGCGGCGGGCACGCTGGTGCGCCGTGCTGCCGGAACCGCGCTGGTCATGCCCTACTATTCGTTTGCCAAGCCGCTGAGTGCCTCGATCGAGGAATGATGGCAATGAGCATCACCTGGAACGATTCGACGCCGATCTATCGCCAGCTGCGCGATCGCGTGGTGGCGATGATCCTCGACGGCGTCCTCAAGCCGGGCGATCCGTTGCCGTCGGTGCGCCAGGTGGCCGGTGAGTTCCAGATCAACCCGATCACCGTGTCCAAGGCCTATCAGGAACTCGTCGACGAGGCGCTCGTGGAAAAGCGCCGCGGCCTGGGCATGTATGTCACCGACGGCGCCCGCGCGGCACTGCTCAAGTCCGAGCGCGATCGCTTCCTGCACGACGAGTGGCCGGCGCTGCGCGAGCGCCTGAGCCGCCTCGGACTCGATCTCAAGCAACTCCTGGCCGAGGCCAGCAAGGAAACCAACCCATGAATGCGATAGTCCAGGCGCGCCACCTGAGCAAGTCCTACGGCAACACCAAGGCGCTCGATGACGTGAGCTTCGACATCGAGGCCGGGCGCATCGTCGGTCTGGTCGGCCCCAACGGTGCCGGCAAGACCACCGCGCTCAAGGCGATCCTCGGCCTGGCCGATTTCGACGGCGAACTCACCGTCAACGGCGTGGACCCGCGGCGCGAGCGCACCCGCCTCATGCAGGACGTGTGTTTCATCGCCGACGTCGCGGTGCTGCCGCGCTGGTTGCGCGTGGGCGAGGCCATCGACTTCGTGGCCGCTGTGCACCCGCGCTTCTCGCGCGACAAATGCAATGGCTTCCTCGCCCACACCAAGCTGGCGCCGCGCATGCGCGTGCGCGAGCTGTCCAAGGGCATGATCGTGCAGTTGCACCTCGCCCTCGTGATGGCGATCGACGCACGCCTGCTGGTGCTCGACGAGCCCACGCTCGGCCTCGACATCCTCTATCGCAAGGCGTTCTATGAATCGCTGCTGGGTGACTACTTCGACGCCGACAAGACCATCCTCGTCACCACCCACCAGATCGAGGAAGTCGAGCACATCCTCACCGACCTCATGTTCATCCGCAGCGGCCGGATCGTGCTGGCGGCCACCATGGAGCAGGTGGCCGAGCGCTACGTCGAGGTGATGGTCAACCCCGACCGCGCCGATGCGGCGCGTGCGCTTGCCCCACTCAACGAGCGTCAGGTGTTCGGCAAGTCGATCTTCCTGTTCGACGGTGTCGACCGGACGCGCCTGGCCGAGCTCGGCGAACTGCACAAGCCCAGTGTCGCCGACCTGTTCGTGGCCACCATGAAGGGGACCTACGCATGAACAACCTGTCCATTCTCGTCAAACGCGAGTACTGGGAACATCGTGGCGGCTTCCTGTGGACGCCGGTATGGGTGTGTGGCGTGATCCTCGGCCTGAGCCTCTTGGGCATGATCAGCGCCGAGGTGTTCCGCGCCCGTGTCGGTGTGCAGCTGGGCGGCATGTCGCTGGGCGCGGTGCGCGCCGCGATCAGCGCCCAGGACTACGCCCATGCGGGATATGCGTTCGACGTCACCCAGGTCATGTTCGCGGCGATTCCCTGCATCGCCTTGTTCTTCGTGCTGTTCTTCTACCTGCTCGGCGCACTGTATGACGACCGTCGCGACCGCAGCGTGCTGTTCTGGAAGTCGCTGCCGGTGTCGGATGCAGCCACGGTGGTGTCCAAGGTGCTGTCGGCGATGCTGCTGGCACCGCTGGTCGCGCTGGTGGTATCCACGCTCGCCTACCTGGTGTTCGTGGTGCTGGTGAGCGCCTGGCTGGCCCTGCACGGGCTCAATGTGTTGCCGGCGCTGGCCGCCTCGCACCCGCTGCGCACGCTGTGGCGCCTGCTGCTGACGGTGCCGCTGGATGCGCTGTGGGCGCTGCCCACGATCGGCTGGCTGCTGTTCTGGTCGGCGTGGTCGCGCAGCAAGCCGTTCCTGTGGGCGGTGATGGTGCCGTTGCTCGCGGTGTTCGCGAACTGGTGGCTCGGCGTGCTCGGGGCGCCGCATTTCGGCGGCCTGCTCGACCTCGCCCACATGGCCGGGCGCCTGCTGCTGAGCGTGATGCCGGGCAGCTGGCTGAGCGCCGACGCCGGAGGCCTGCGCCAGTGGCTGCCCAATCCGCAGGCGCTCGATGACGGCGGCCTGCTGCACCCGGCACGCATGCTCGATACCGCGACATCGCCAGGCCTGTGGCTCGGGGTCGTGGTCGGCGTGGCGCTGATCGGCGCCGCGATCTGGGCCCGCCGCCGGCGCATCGAGACCTCGGTGTGAGGCTGCGCACGGTGCCGGCCACGCCGGCACCGTGCGCGCGGCGTGCACGGCCGCTGTGCGCGCAGGATGTCAGCGAATGGTGTCGCGCGCGACGCGATAGCGGTTGTCCGCCTCGCGCACGAGTCCATCCTGGTTGAGATCGATGGTGCCGACCAGCCAGTAACGCCGGAGCGTGACACCGTCACGGTGCGCGACCGCGATCGCGGTGCCTTCCACATACAGCATGTCGCCGGTGCGCAAGTCCGAGGGCCTGAGCGTGTCGTTGAAGGGCTGGCCATTGTTGAGGACCTGCTCGAACGTGCGCCGGGCCACCGCCCCGTCGGCGGGCGCCTGCGCATCGACGCGCCGGTCCTCCACGAACTCGCGGCGCAGGCTGCCCTGCCCGCGGATCAGGCCCAGCACCTGATAACGATTGGGCGCGAGTTCCTTGAGCTCATTGCGGCGCAGGTCGAGTTCGCCGTCGAGCCAGTACAGCAAGGCCTTGCCGCGATCGCGTCGCACCACCGCGCGCACGTCGCCTTCGACATACAGGGTATCGCCCGCCTGCAACCGCTCCACGGACAGCGGACCGGTAGCCGGCCGCCCGTCATTGAGTGATTTTTCCAGCCGCGCGCGCACCGCTTCGACGCTGTGGGCCGCGGCGACCTCGGCCGCGGCACGCTCGGCCTCGGCGCGCGCCTGCTCGGCGGCCACGCGCTCGGCTTCGGCACGGGCTGCCGCCTCCGCCTCGAGCTGTGCGCGCGCCGCGGCGGCTTCGGCCTGGGCCTGCTCGGCCGCGACGCGCGCTGCTTCGGCCTCGGCCTTGGCCTTGTCGGCCTCGGCGCGTGCGGCCTCGGCTTCAGCCTTGGCCTGCTCAAGCTCGGCCTTGCTGCGCTGCGCCTGCGCGCGCGTGCGATCGGCGGCTGCGGCGGCAGCGGCTTCCTTGGACGCTTCCTGGCGCTGCGCGCCCTTGTCCTCCACGCGCACCAGCACGCTTTCGTAGAACCCGTCGCGCAGGACCAGCTGCGCCTTGCCACCGGCCTTCACCTTGGCAGCAATCCTGGCATGCCACTCGTGGGGCGCGGTGATGATGAGGCGTGCGCCCGAAGCCGCGGCCTCGCGGCCAAGCGCGGTCAGCGAAGCGTCGGCGCCACCGCTCTGGAAGCTCGCGCCATCGATGTCGACGTTGTGCTGGGCGAACGCGGAAGTGGCGGCGAGCGCACTGGCGATGAGAACTTTTTTCAACATGTTCGGGCAACCCTGGCTGGAATCCATCGGCTGCCGCGCATGGCAGCCGGTATCGCATGGCAGGCCATCGGACCTGCCGACTGGCCCGCACCCGGCGGGGTCGGGCGGGACTGACGAGCCGCGCACCTGCGGCGGCGGGACATGCATCGCGGCGGCTCGCCCCCGCTCGCCGCCTGGTCCGGGCCGATTATGCGTGCGATCGATCCCGGCGCATATGCCATTACTCACTTTTTGACACGGACCGCTGCGCCCGCCCACCAGTCACGCCACGGTCCATGCGGTTGGTCGGACCGGTGAGCGCACATCCATCGAATCAGTCACTTGCGTGCCAGCTTCGCATCCACTTCCACATGGCCGGCGGCGCTGACCGGCAGCTCGCAACACCTCAACCGCCGGCCGAACCCCCGTGCACGCCGCCCTTGGTCAGCGCCGCCGGGTCGAGCAGCTTCTGCAGCTCGCTGCGCGACAGGCCCGTGGTCTCCAGCGCGACGTCGAGGATCGGCCGGCCCTGCTTGTAGGCCTGCTTGGCGGTGGCCGCACCCTTGTCATAGCCGATCACCGCGTTGAGCGCGGTCACCAGGATCGGGTTCCGGTCGAGAGCCTCGCGGATCTTGTCCTCGCGCACCTTGAAGCCCGCGATCGCCTTGTCCGCGAGCAGGCGCGAGGCGTTGGCGAGCAGCTGGATCGACTGCAGCAGATTGAGCGCGATCACCGGCAACATCACGTTGAGCTGGAAGTTGCCGGCCTGGCCGCCGATCGTGATCGTGGTGTCGTTGCCGATGACCTGCGCGCACACCATCGCCATCGCCTCGGGAATCACCGGATTGACCTTGCCGGGCATGATCGACGACCCCGGCTGCAGCGCCGGCAGCTCGATCTCGCCCAGTCCGGCCAATGGGCCTGAGTTCATCCAGCGCAGGTCGTTGGCGATCTTGGTCAAGGTCACCGCCAGCGTCTTGAGCTGGCCCGACAGCTCGACCGCGGCATCCTGCGAGCTGATGCCCTCGAAATAGTCGTCGGCCGATACGAACTTCACGCCCGTGAGCCTGCCCAGCTCGGCGCTGATGCGCGGGCCGAGCTGGGCGTCGGCATTGATGCCGGTGCCCACGGCGGTGCCGCCCTGCGGCAACCGGCGCATGCGTTCGAGCGCCGACTCGAGGCGCGCCAGGTTCGAGCGCAGCTGCGCCGACCAGCCACCCAGTTCCTGGCCGAACGTCACCGGCATCGCGTCCATGAGGTGGGTGCGGCCGGTCTTGGCCACCTTCCTGAGCTCCTTGGCGCGCGCGTCGATCACCTTGCGCAGGTGCACCAGCGCCGGCAGCAACTGCTCGGTCACGGTGAGCGTCGCGCTCACATGGATCGCGGTCGGGATCACGTCGTTGGAGGACTGGCCGTTGTTGACGTCGTCGTTGGGATGCACCTTGACGCCATCCTGCGCGCACACATGCGCGATCACCTCGTTCGCGTTCATGTTGGTCGAGGTGCCCGAACCGGTCTGGAACACGTCGATCGGGAAGTGGGCATCGAACTCGCCGCCGGCGACGCGCGCGGCAGCCTTGCGGATGGCCTTGGCCGAGGCCTTCTTCAGATGCCCGAGGTCGGCATTGGCCTGCGCCGCGGCCGACTTGATCAGGCCCAGCGCACGGATGAACTCGCGCGGCATGCGCAGCCCCGAGATCGGGAAGTTGTCGACCGCACGCTGCGTCTGCGCACCGTAGAGCGCGTCGGCGGGCACCTTGAGTTCGCCCATGCTGTCGTGTTCGATCCGGTACTGGCTCATGACTTGCCCTGGCTGGAATGGGAACCGCGGATTATAGCGCCGTGCCCGGATCGCACCGGGCCAGCGCGGCCGCGATGCTAGACTCTGCGGTTCCTCCGCTGCCCCGTCGGCAATGCTCTCCAACCTGGCCTACGTTGTCGCGGCGCTGGCGCTGGTCGCGCTCAATGGCTTCTTCGTCGCCGCCGAGTTCGCGCTGGTCAAGCTGCGCCACACCCAGGCGGCCACGCTCGCGGCCAGCCACGGCTGGCGCGGTCGCGTGCTCGGCCGCGTGCACCGGCACCTGGATGTGTACCTGTCAGCCTGCCAGCTCGGCATCACGCTGGCATCGCTCGCGCTGGGCTGGATCGGCGAGCCCGCATTCGCGCACCTGATCGCGCCGCTGTGCCTGCGCCTGGGGATCAGCCCCGAGACCACCCAGATCATCGCGCTCGCGACCGCGTTCACGCTGATCTCGTTCCTGCACATCGTGCTCGGCGAGCTGGCCCCCAAGACGCTCGCGATCCGCAAGCCGGCGCCACTGTCGCTGTGGACGGCCACACCGCTGTACGTGTTCTACTGGCTCATGTATCCGGCGATCTGGCTGCTCAACGCCAGCGCGCTGGCGATGCTGCGCGTGTTCGGCGTCGATGCGGCCGGCCATGGCGAGGAAACCCACTACTCGCGCGACGAGCTCAAGCTCATCATCCATGCCAAGCGCGCGACCCGCAGCGGCGAGGAATGGGCGATGATGCAGAACGCGCTCGACCTGCCCGAGCTGGTCGTGGGCGATGTGCTGCGCACGCGCGACCAGCTGGTGCAGCTGCGCGACGGCATGGACCGCGACGCGGTGCTGGCCGAGTTCGCGCGTTCGCACTACAGCCGCTATCCGTGGTTCGGCGCCGACGGCGAGGTACGCGGCGTGCTGCACATGAAGGACCTGTTGCAGGCGATGGCGCAGGGCGGCGACGGCGGCGACCTCACCGCACTGTTGCGCCGGCCGATCCTGCTGCCGCTCAACGCGCCGCTGCTCGACGTGCTCAAGCGTTTCCGTGCTGGCGACACCCACCTCGCGCTGGGGGTGGAGGAATCCGGGCGCGTGGCCGGCTACTTCACACTCGAGGACGTGCTCGAAGTGCTGGTCGGCGACATCGAGGACGAGTACGTGCGCACCCGCGGCGGCAATGCCGCGCGCAAGCCCGGTGGCGATTTCACCGTGTCGGGCGGCACCCCGATCTACCGCCTCGAACGCCTGCTCGACCACGACATCGACGCACCCAGCGCGGTCAACTCGGTCGGCGGCCTCATCGTGCACCGGCTCGAGCGCCTGCCCGACGTGGGCGAAACGCTCGCGTTCGAGGGCTTCGACCTCACCGTGCAGGCCATGCGCGGCCCGCGCATCCAGAACGTGCTGGTCCATCCCCACCGCAGTCCCACCGGGAATCCACCATGAGCAGCAGCCTCACCGCCCTGTCCCCGCTCGACGGCCGCTACGCCGCCAAGACCGCCGCATTGCGGCCGATCTTCAGCGAAGCCGGCCTCATGCAGCGCCGCGTGCTGGTCGAAGTGCAGTGGCTGGCCGCGCTCGCGGCCGAACCCGCGATCGGCGAGGTGGCGGCGCTGTCGGCGCGCGCGCGCGCCGCGCTGCTCGCGCTCGCGTGCGAGTTCGGCGAGGCCGATGCCGCCCGCATCAAGGACATCGAGCACACCACCAACCACGACGTCAAGGCGGTCGAGTACTTCATCAAGGAACGCATCGCCGCCGATGCCGAGCTCGCCGCGTGCCGCGAGTTCGTCCATTTCGCCTGCACCTCCGAGGACATCAACAACCTGGCCTACGCACTCATGTTGCGCGATGCGCGCGAGCAGGTGCTGCTGCCGGCACTGGGTGGCGTGATCGATGCGTTGCGCGCGATGGCGCACGCGCACGCGGCGTTGCCGATGCTGTCACGCACGCATGGCCAGACCGCCAGCCCGACCACGCTGGGCAAGGAACTCGCCAACGTGGTGGCGCGGCTCGAGCGCCAGCGCCGCCAGATCGCCGCGGTCGAGCTCAGCGGCAAGATCAACGGCGCGGTCGGCAACTACAACGCGCATGTGGTGGCCTACCCCGAGGTCGACTGGCCGGCGTTGTCACGGCGCTTCGTCGAATCGCTGGGCCTAGTCTGGAACCCCTACACCACGCAGATCGAGCCGCACGACTGCATCGCCGAACTCGGTGATGCGCTGCGCCGTGCCAACACGATCCTCGTCGACCTCGCGCGCGACCTGTGGGGCTACATCTCGCTGGGCTATTTCCGCCAGCAGCTCAAGGCGGGCGAGGTCGGCTCCTCGACCATGCCGCACAAGGTCAACCCGATCGATTTCGAGAACGCCGAGGGCAATTTCGGCCTCGCCAATGCGCTGCTGGAACACTTCTCGGCCAAGCTGCCGATCAGCCGCTGGCAGCGCGACCTGACCGATTCGACCGTGCTGCGTGCGCTCGGCACCGCGTTCGGTCACACCCAGATCGCGCTCGATGCGCTCGCGCGCGGGCTGGCCAAGCTGCAAGCCGCACCCGATCGCCTCGCTGCCGACCTGGACGCGAGCTGGGAGGTGCTGGCCGAAGCGGTGCAGACGGTGATGCGCCGCCATGGCCTGCCCGAACCCTACGAGCAGCTCAAGGCGCTCACGCGCGGCCACGGCATCACGCGCGAGGCGCTGCAGGACTTCATCGGCGGCCTCGCGCTGCCCGACGCCGCGCGCGAGCGCCTGCTTGCGCTCACGCCCGCCACCTACACCGGCCAGGCGGCGCAGCTCGCGCGCGCGATCTGAACGCCGGCCCGCGCCGCCGGCGTGCGGGAGGTCCGGCCCAAGCCAAGGCGATGACGGCTTGCCGCTCCCGCAGCCACGCCCACCCGCGCATCAGCCACGACAATGGCGCGACCCTCCCTGGGTCGCGCCACCTGACTCGCTGCCGCGTGTGACCCTCCTGGCGACCCCGCCTATTCCCCCCAGAACACCCTCACACCGCAGAACAGCAACGGGCGCGGCGTCTCGAAACCATCTGCAAGGATGGTGTCGTCATCGCGAAACCGCACGTTGATCGCGTACGCATTCGCCTCGCGAACCACCACTTGCGCAATTTCGGGCGAGAGCACCGAGCTGTATCCAGTGGCGTTTGTGGTCGTGATGAGTCCAAGATCCTCGAAACTGCCTTGTGCGTCGTACGTCGTGACTGCCGACAACAAGTCTCCACGTCCTTCATCACGAAAGTAGGTTCGAACGTAGCGGAGCAGTGCGCCATCGGGCAGCAGTAGTTTGTGCGTCAAGTCAGTCCAGTAGGGTGCCCTTACGCAACCTCCCCCATCATAGGTGTGGCTCATGTTGGAACTGCGCGCAATGAAGGTCACCGCAGGGATCATCAGCCAGTGATCCGTCGTGCCCATCACCACAGAGTCGGCTTCGGCACCGCTTGCAGACGGAGCCTGGAGGCAAGCACAGGCTGCCGCTGCCAGCAGCACGGGCAAGCGGGTTGTGGAGTGCGTCATGACCACCCCCTCACGGAATGCTGTAGAAAAGACGCACACCGCAGATCGCGGTCGACGTGGACGTTCCGGCCTGTCTCACATTGAACACATACGACCGGGCAGCGTTGTCGGTGACCAGGTAGGGGGAGAAGGTGAAGGCGGCCGTACCGTAACCGGCCGCTGGATCACTCTGGGCCGGGCCGTAATCGGTGAATCCCCCAGCGGCATCGTAGGAGGTCACATACGCATTCACGTGGTTGCTGGCATCGGTATCCTTGTAGTAGACGCGCAGCACCGCCATCGAAGCGCCGTCCTCGATCTGGATGTCGGACACGACGAAATCGGATGTGGCGCGAATGCAACCCGTGCCCACGTAGGTGGATACGTCGCTGCTCGAACGACGCACCATCGCACTGGCAGGCACGAAGTAATACTTCCAGGTGAGGAACGGTCGTGCGGCGGCGAAACTCGCCTCCAGCGCATCATCAGGTCCGAACTGGATCTGTCCGCCCGATGTTGAACCGGTCGTGGAATGCGCCAGCGGCCCATCGGACACCTGCGCCAATGACGGTCCGGCCGCAACCAGCGCAGCACATGCGAACAACCCCTGCAACTTGATCTTCATGGAGCAATTCCCTCGTTGTTTTTGGATGGGGCCGCCACGCATGGTCATGCGCCGCACATCGTGCCGAGCCCCACGGCGAAGATACCCGAGCCCCAGCCCTGCCGATAGGCGCATGGTCGACAGCCATTGCGCCAACCTCGTCACGCATCTCGTGAGACGTGCTCGCGCAATCGCGCCGAACCTGTGCTGCGCATCGGGCCGGCTACGCGACCCGGCACTTTACGGCAGGCTACACTGGCGCCACCCGACCCACGCCACGCGCAGCCGCCTGCGCGCCACGGCGTTGTGCTTCGCCCGCCATCCACGGAGACGCCCGATGATCCGCGATGACTTCCACGTCGAACTGGCCAACTGGGACAGCGACGGCGCGCAGCTGCGCGCGCTGCGCGAGCAGGTGTTCGTGGTCGAACAGCAGGTGCCGGCGGAGGATGAACTCGACGGCCTCGATGCACAGGCGCTGCACGTGGCCGCGCGCACGAGCGACGGCAGCGTGATCGGCACCGCGCGCATGACGGCGCAGCGCACGATCGGACGCATGGCGGTGCTGCGCGAGTGGCGCGGCCGCGGCGTCGGCAGCGCGCTGCTGCGCACGCTGCTCGAACATGCGCGTGCGCGCGGCTGGCCCGGGGTCGAACTGCACGCGCAAAGCCATGCGATCGCCTTCTACGCACGCGCGGGGTTCAGCGTGGATGGCGATGAGTTCCTCGAGTGCGGCATCGCCCATCGCCGCATGCGCCTTGCGCTGCAGGCGCCGGTGCCGCCACCCGCAGCCGCGCCGACGCAGCGTCCGCAGCCACGGCCGTTGCAGGCGCAGACCTTTGGCGAAGTCAGTGACGCGATGCTGGTGCTGCTCGCCGATGCACGCCACGAGGTGGCGCTGTTCAGCCGCGACCTGGAGCCGGGCCTGCTCGACAACGACACCTTCGTCGAGGCATTCAAGCGCATCGCGCTGGGCGGGCGCCGCGCGCGCGTGCGCATCCTGGTGCAGGAGCCGCGCCGCGCGATCAGCGAGGGCCATGGCCTGCTGCGGCTGGCCCAGCAACTGCCGAGCGTGATCGAACTGCGCGTGCCGGTGGAAGATCGCGATCTGGCCGAGCCGGCGGCATTCCTCATCAACGATCGCGGCGGCTACCTCGTGCGCGCACTCGGCGCCCGCCCCGAAGCCGACGGCAACACCTGTGGCCCGGGCCGCCACGCGCAGTTGCTGGCGAGCTTCAACGAGATCTGGGAGCGTTCACAGCCCAGTGCCGACTTGCGCGTGCTCGGGATCTGAACCAGCGCGGCAGCGTGCGCCACGGGCGCGGCGCCACCACGCCCCGGCACACCCGCGCCCACGGGTGTGCGGGCGTCGCTGACTGGGCGGCAACCTGCCCCGGGCCGCGCTGTGTGCAACCGCAACAAACGACGGGTGAAACGTTATAATCCCGTTGCTGTGCCGGTTGCGGCCATTGCAACCCGCCCGCCCGTCCACGGCGCGCAACGCCGCGCGCCCTCTCCCGTGTACACGAAGGCCGTAGCGTGAGCGCAAACCCGACATCCCCCAACCTGTTCCAGCAGTTCCAGGCCACCTCGGCCATCGCGGGTGGCAATGCGGCCTACCTCGACGAACTGTACGAAGCATGGCTGGCCGATCCCGACGCGGTCGAACCGGCCTGGCGCAGCTACTTCGGTCAGTTGCAGGGGCGTGGCGCACGCGACGCCTCGCACTTGGCCGCGATCGCGCGCATCGAGGCCGCGCAGCGCCAGCCACGCACGGCCCCGGGCGCGCTGGTGGCGGTGGCCGACACGGCACAGTCGCAGAAGCAGGCCGCGGTACTCAAGCTCGTGACCGCCTATCGCTCGCGCGGCCACCTGGCGGCCAGGCTCGATCCGCTGGAACTGGAACAGGCGTTCCCCGAATCCGACCTCAAGGCGATCGGCCTGCTGCCGCGTCCGGGCGCGCCCGACCTGCAGCCCGAGTACCACGGGCTCGACGCGTCCGATCTCGACAGCCAGTTCAGCACCGGCTCGCTGGCCGGCCCGGCCCGCCTCAAGTTGCGCGACCTGCTCGCACGGCTGCGTGCCACCTATGCGGGCAGCATCGGCGCCGAGTTCATGCATATCTCCGACGTCGAGCAGCGCCAGTGGGTGCACGAGCAGCTCGAGCGCGCGGGCGGTGACTACGGCCTGAGCACCGCCGACCAGCGGCGCGTGCTGGAGAAGCTCGTGCAGGCCGACGGCCTCGAGCGTTACCTGCACACCAAGTACGTCGGCCAGAAGCGCTTTTCGCTGGAAGGCGGCGACAGCCTGATCCCGCTGCTGGACGAATTCGTGCGCCGTGGCGGCGCCGACGGCATGCGCGACATGGTGATCGGCATGGCCCATCGCGGCCGCCTCAACGTGCTCGTCAACATCCTCGGCAAGTCGCCGGAAAAGCTGTTCGCGGAATTCGACGGCAAGTTCGACCACCCCGACGATCCGGCCCACTCGGGCGACGTGAAGTACCACATGGGCTTCTCGGCCAACGTGAGGACGCCCGGACGCACCGTGCACCTCGCACTCGCGTTCAACCCCTCGCACCTGGAAATCGTCAATCCGGTGGTGTGCGGCTCGGTGCGCGCGCGCCAGGTGCGGCGCAACGACGTCGGGCGCGAGCATGTGGTGCCGGTGCTCATCCACGGCGACTCGGCCTTTGCCGGCCAGGGCGTCAACATGGAACTGCTCAACATGTCGCAGGCGCGCGGCTTCGCGGTCGGCGGCGCGCTGCACGTGGTGGTCAACAACCAGGTCGGCTTCACCACCTCCAACCCGCACGACACGCGCTCGACGCTGTACTGCACCGACGTTGCCAAGATGCTCAGCGCGCCGGTGTTCCACGTCAACGGCGATGATCCCGAGGCAGTGCTGTTCGTGGCGCGGCTCGCGTTCGACTTCCGCCAGAAGTTCAAGCGCGACGTGGTGATCGACCTGGTCTGCTATCGCCGCCACGGCCACAACGAGGCCGACGAGCCCGCGGCGACGCAGCCGCTCATGTACCAGGTCATCCGCGCCCGGCCGCCCGCGCGCGAGCTGTACGCGCGCAAGCTCGTCGCGGCAGGCACGCTCGACCCGGCCGATGCCGAGCGCATGGTCGAGGACTACCGCAAGCGGCTCGAGGCGGGCACGCCGATTCCCGAACTCGATCCCGACTTCAAGGATGAGTTCGCGGTCGACTGGACACGCCATATCGGTGCACGGCTCGACCAGCAGGTGGCCACCGGCGTGCCGCGCGAGCAACTGGCGGCGCTCGGCCACGCCATCCTCGACCTGCCGTCGGGCCTGACCCTGCATCCGCGCGTGGCCAAGATCTACGCCGATCGCGTCAAGATGGCCGCAGGCGAGCATCCGCTCGACTGGGGCGCGGCCGAGAACCTCGCCTACGCCTCGCTCATCGCCGACGGCCACGACCTGCGCCTGGTCGGCCAGGATAGCGGCCGCGGCACCTTCTTCCACCGCCACGCGGTGCTGCACGACCAGAACAGCGGCGGTGCCTACCTGCCGCTCGCGCGCGTGCGCGAGGGGGCCAGCGTCACCATCGTTGATTCGCTGTTGAGCGAGGAGGCGGTGATGGCGTTCGAGTACGGCTACTCCACCGCCGACGCCAACACGCTGGTGCTGTGGGAAGCGCAGTTCGGCGATTTCGCCAACGGCGCGCAGGTCGTGGTCGACCAGTTCATCTCATCGGGCGAGGCCAAGTGGGACCGCCTGTCGGGGCTGGTGCTGCTGCTGCCGCACGGCTACGAAGGCCAGGGTCCCGAGCACTCCTCGGCGCGCCTGGAGCGCTACCTGCAACTATGCGCGCTCGACAACATGCAAGTGTGCGTGCCGACCACGCCCGCACAGATGTTCCACCTGCTGCGGCGCCAGATGCGGCGCGACTGCCGCAAGCCGCTGGTGGTGCTCACGCCCAAGTCGCTGCTGCGCCACAAGCATGCGGTGTCCTCGCTCGACGAGTTGGCCAATGGCCAGTTCCAGACGGTGATCGCCGACAGCACCGCCAAGGGCGGGCAGAAGGTCGAGCGCGTGGTGCTGTGCGCGGGCAAGGTCTACTACGACCTGGTCGAGGAAGCCGACAAGCGCGCGCTCGGCAACGTCGCGATCGTGCGCGTCGAGCAGCTGTATCCGTTCCCGCGCGAGGCGGTTTCCGCGGCGCTGGCGCGGCAGGCCGCGCTCAAGGACGTGATCTGGTGCCAGGAGGAGCCGATGAACCAGGGTGCGTGGTACCAGATCCGCCATCACCTGCAGGCGGTCACCCCCGCGCACGCCACGCTCGGCTATGCCGGGCGCGGGCGCTCGCCGGCACCGGCCTGTGGCCACCTGTCGACCCACGTGGCCGAGCAGGCGGCGCTGCTGGAGCAGGCGCTGGTGGGCCCGGCCGGCTTGCACAACACCGCCGAGTAAAGCCTTCCCTTGTGAGCGCGCGGCCTGGACCGGCCGCGCCACGACTATCACGGCCATGGCCGGCCGCACGCCCAGGACCAAGTCATGTCGATTGAAATCAAGGTTCCCGTTCTTCCCGAGTCGGTCTCCGACGCCACCATCGCCAGCTGGCACAAGAAGCCGGGCGATGCGGTCAGGCGCGACGAGAATCTCGTCGACCTGGAAACCGACAAGGTCGTGCTCGAAGTGCCAGCACCGGCCGATGGCGTGCTCAAGGAGATCCGCTTCGACACCGGCGCGACCGTGACCAGCCAGCAGGTGCTGGCGATCCTCGAAGCCGGCGCCGGCGCCGCCGCCGCGCCCGCCGCCAAGGCCGAAGCCGCCAAGCCTGCCGCCGCGCCCGCGCCGGCACCGGCGCGGCCGGCTGCCGCAGCTGGCGCGGCAGCGGACCTGTCGCCCGCCGCACAGCGCGTCGCCACCGAGAACCGGATCGATCCCGCGCAGGTCACCGGCACCGGCCGCGACGGCCGCGTGACCAAGGAAGACCTCGTCAACTTCATGCGCACCGGCTCGCCCGCGGCCAGCCCCGCGCCGGCCGTGGCCGCCGCGGCGCGGCCCACGCCGGGCGCGCGTCCGGAAGAGCGCGTGCCGATGACACGCATGCGCGCGCGCATCGCCGAGCGCCTCATGCAGTCGAAGAACTCGATCGCGATGCTGACCTCGTTCAACGAGATCAACCTGGGCAAGGTCGCGGCGATGCGCAAGGAACTGGGCGAGCAGTTCGAGAAGGCCAACGGCATCAAGCTCGGCTACATGAGCTTCTTCGTCAAGGCCGCCTGCGAGGCGCTCAAGCGCCATCCCATCGTCAACGCCTCGGTCGACGGCAACGACGTGATCTACCACGGCTACCAGGACATCTCGATCGCGGTGTCGACCGACAAGGGCCTGGTCACGCCGGTGTTGCGCGACGCCCAGGACATGGGCTTTGCCGACATCGAGAAGGCGATCGCCGACTTCGCCAACCGCGCACGCAAGGGCGGGCTCACGCTCGACGACCTGCAGGGCGGCACCTTCACGATCACCAATGGCGGCACCTTCGGCTCGCTGTTCTCGACCCCGATCGTCAACCCGCCGCAAAGCGCGATCCTGGGCATGCACACGATCAAGGAGCGCGCCGTGGTCGACAACGGCCAGGTCGTGGCCGCACCGATGATGTACGTCGCGATCAGCTACGATCACCGCATCATCGACGGCAAGGACGCGGTGCTGTTCCTCGTCGACATCAAGAACCAGCTCGAAAACCCGCAGCGTATGCTGCTGGGCATGTGATGCCGGCGCGGGCGCCACGGTGGCGGCTGCCGGCCAGCACCGGCGCCGCGCCCGGCACGCCTGCACCACGCCATCCCGCCCGCCTCCCCGCTTCCGAAGGACCTGTGCAATGGAACAGTACGACGTTGTAGTGATCGGTGCCGGCCCGGCCGGCTACGTGGCCGCGATCCGCGCCGCCCAGCTCGGCCTCAAGACCGCCTGCGTGGACATGTTCACGGGCAAGGACGGCAAGGCCGCGCTCGGCGGCACCTGCCTCAACGTCGGCTGCATCCCGTCCAAGGCGCTGCTCGATTCCTCGCGCCAGTTCCACAACCTCACCCACGCCTTCGCGGTGCACGGCATCAGCGCCAAGGATGCGGCGATCGACGTCGGCACCATGGTTGGGCGCAAGGACAAGATCGTCAAGCAGTTCACCGGCGGCATCGCCATGCTGTTCAAGCAGAACAAGGTCACGCCGTACTTCGGCAAGGGCCGCCTGCTGCCGGGGCGCCAGGTCGAGGTCACCGGCGCCGATGGTGGCAAGCAGGTTCTCGCCGCAACCAACGTGATCATCGCCACCGGCTCGGTGCCGATCGAGCTGCCGTTTGCCAAGTTCGACGGCAAGCACATCGTCGACAATGCCGGCGCACTCGACTTCGCCGCCACGCCCAAGCGCCTGGGCGTGATCGGCGCGGGCGTGATCGGCCTCGAACTGGGCAGCGTGTGGAAACGCCTCGGCAGTGAAGTGACGATCATCGAGGCGCTGCCCGAGTTCCTCGCCGCGGCCGACGCCGACGTGGCCAAGACCGCCGCGCGCGAGTTCGCCAAGCAGGGGCTCAAGATCGAACTCGGCGCCAAGCTGTCCAAGGCCGAGGTCAAGGGCGCGGAAGTCCACCTCACCTACAGCGCGAAGGATGGCGAAAAATCGCTGGTCGTCGACAAGCTGCTGGTGGCGGTCGGTCGCCGCGCCTACACCGAAGGCGTGCTCGCCGGCGACACCGGCGTCCAGACCGATGAACGCGGCCGCGTGGTGGTCGATGACCACTGCTGGACCGGCGTCGAGGGGGTGTGGGCGATCGGCGATTGCGTGCGCGGCCCGATGCTCGCGCACAAGGGCTCCGAGGAAGGCGTGATGGTGGCCGAACTCATCGCGGGCAAGGCCGGCCACATCAATTTCGACACGATCCCGTGGGTGATCTACACCGAGCCGGAAGTGGCCTGGGTCGGCAAGACCGAGGCCCAGTGCAAGGCCGACAACATCCCGTTCAAGACCGGCAGCTTCCCGTTTGCGGCGATCGGCCGCGCGGTGGCGATGAACGAGCCGGCCGGCTTCGTCAAGGTGATCGCGCACGCCGAGACCGACCGCATCCTGGGCGTGCACCTGGTCGGCGCCAACGTGTCCGAACTGGTGGCCGAGTGCGTGGTCGCGATGGAGTTCAAGGGCGCGGCCGAAGACCTCGCGCGCATCGTGCACGCCCACCCGACGCTGTCGGAAGCGGTACACGAAGCTGCGCTCGCGGTCGACAAGCGCGCGATCCACAAGGCCAATTGATACGAATCGCACAGGAAACCGTTCAACACATAAGGAGCCTCTCGTGCAAGCATGGAAACTTGTCGGATCTGCCATCGCCGCAGGCTGGTTGACCGCGTGTTCCGATCCGAAGGCGACCAGCAAAGCCAATTTCGAGACGGCACTGGACGCATACTTCCAACAGACGCGCCCACCGGCCTGCGTCGACTTTCGCTCGCTCGATGCCCGTTTCCCGTGACGCTTCCGGACACGCGCAACCAACTGCAAGACATGGCAAGCAACGCGGCGCAGGTTCTTGCAATGGCTTCCGTCGGCCTACTGACGGGAAGCGCAACCACCATGGAGCCGCGCGGTTTCACATTGGACAAACCCAAGCCCGTTGCCGCGACCCGTTACGAGTTGAGCGAATTGGGCAAGAAGTACTATCAGGATGGCTCCATCGGTAGCGGACTCGGCAAAAGGCGGGTGCATCAACTGTGCTTTGGCACGCCGAAGGTCGTCGCCGTTGACAGCTATACCGAACCGGCGGACATGATGGGCTATCGCATCTCGAAGGTCAGCTACCGCTACACGATCGACGACATTGCCGAATGGACGAAGGATGCTTCGATCCAGAAGGCATTCCCAAATATCGCCAAACGACTTGCCACAGCACAAGTCAGCACCGATGCATTCGTGCTCGCGTCCGAGGGCTGGCAGCACGAAAACCTTGCCACACGGTGAGTGGCCGACTCATTGGCCGTCCCGGCGACCGCCTGGATTCATGGGCTCTTGCTTGCCTCCAGAAGCCAAATGGATTCCAACCTTCCCCAGAATGGGGTGCATGAGAACGCCAACCAGAATGACAAGCTTTCAAATCTGAAAGACTCCCAACTCCGTCATCCCGGCGAAAGCCGGGATCCAGCTTTTGACAGGTCATGAAACAGCCGTGCGTCTACATGCTGGCAAGCGGCCGGAACGGTACCCTCTACGTCGGCGTGACCTCCGATCTCGTCAAGCGCGTCTGGGAGCACAAGACCGACGCCGTCGAGGGTTTCACCAAGAAGTACCGCGTACACGATCTGGTCTGGTTCGAGCAACACGAAACGATGGAATCGGCGATCCTGCGCGAGAAGGCCATCAAGGAATGGAGACGCGCATGGAAGATCGAAGCGATCGAGGCAGAGAATCATCGTTGGCGCGATCTTTATCCTGATCTCCTGACATGAGCGCGAAAGCAAAATCTGGATCCCGGCTTTCGCCGGGATGACGAGCAAACGAGCAAAGAATCATGAGCGCTACGACCACTTTCAACGCGTTCCGCATCCACAACGACGCCGCGGGCTATCGCGCGGGCGTGGAGGAGATGCGCGTCGACGACCTCTCGCCGGGCGAGGTGCTGGTCAAGGTCGCCTACTCCTCGGTCAACTACAAGGACGCACTCGCAGGCACCGGCAAGGGCAAGATCCTGCGCCAGTTCCCGCTCAACGGCGGCATCGACGTGGCCGGCTATGTGGCGGCCTCGTCCGATCCGGCATTCCGCGAGGGCGATGCGGTGCTGTGCACCGGTTGCGGCCTGTCGGAGACGCGCGATGGCGGCTACGCCCAGTACGCGCGGCTGGAATCGAAATGGACGATCCCGCTGCCCGATGGCCTGACGCTGCGCGAGTCGATGCAGTTGGGTACCGCGGGCTTCACCGCGGCGCTGGCACTGACCCAGATGATCCGCAACGGTCAGCAGCCGGACATGGGGCCGATCGTGGTGACCGGCGCCACCGGTGGCGTGGGCTCGCTCGCGATCGACATCCTCACGCGCGCCGGCTTCGAGGCGCACGCGATCACCGGCAAGGTCGAGCAGTTCGACTATCTGATCGGGTTGGGCGCGAAACAGTGCATCGCGCGCGAGGGCCTGTACTGGGGCCAGCGTCCACTGGAAACCGCGCGCTGGGCCGGCGCGATCGACAACGTCGGCGGCGACATGCTGGCCGGCCTCAGCCGCGTGATCCGGCCCTACGGCAACATCGCCACCTGCGGCAACGCCGCCAGCATCGAACTGGCGACCACGGTGATGCCGTTCATCATCCGCGGCCTGTCGATCCTCGGCGTGGCCTCGGCCGGTACCGCGCGCGCGCTGCGCGACGAGGTCTGGCGGCAACTGGCCGGGCCCTGGAAACCGGCCCACCTGGCCACGATCGCCGGCCACGAGGTGGACCTGGCCGCGCTGCCCGCGACTTTTGCGACAATGATCGGCGGCGGCTCGCTGGGCCGCACGCTCGTGCGCCTGGCCTGAACGGGCCTTGGCGATCCACCGAATCCGTGACTAGAATTGAGGCCTCCACCGGGGGAATGCAGCACATGTCCAAAGTATTGATCATCGACGATTCGCCGTCCCAGCTCGTGAGCATGAAGCGCGCGGTCGAAAAACTCGGCCACGAGGTGGTGACCGCCGAAGACGGCGCCGCCGGCGTGGAAGCGGCACGGCGCGAATTGCCCGACCTCATCCTCATGGACGTGGTGATGCCCAACCTGAACGGGTTCCAGGCCACACGCACGATCTCCAAGGACGCCAACACCAGCCACATCCCGATCGTGCTGGTCACCACCAAGGACCAGGACACCGATCGCGTGTGGGGCATGCGCCAGGGCGCCAAGGCCTACGTCACCAAGCCGATCGACGACGACGAGCTGTCGCGCGTGATCCAGGAATACCTGCCGCACTGAGGTTGCCGCGCGGCGGCCCGTCCGCCGCGCCCGTGCGTCAACGCCGCGGATCGAAGTCCCCGTAGGCGTGCGCGAGCGCCTCGTACAGGCCGCGTTGCTCGGTGCTGTGCGCCTTGGGCGTGTGCACCACGAGCGTGACGATCTGGTCGCCCGGGGTCTGGCCCGGCCAGCCGCGCTCGCGCAGGCGCATCTTGCGGCCGCTGTCGGAGCCCGCGGGAATGCGCAGTTCGACGTTGCCGCCGAGCGTGGGCACGGTCACGGTGGCGCCGAGCGCGGCTTCCCACGGTGCCACCGGCAGGTTCAGGTGCACGTCGCGCCCCTCGAGGCGGAAGCGCGCATCCTCGCGCAGCGCGACTTCGAGTATGAGGTCACCGGCCTTGCCGCCATGCTGTCCGGGGCTGCCCTGCCCGGCCAGGCGGATCTGCTGGCCGGGGAGGATGCCGGCCGGGATCTTCACTTCGAGGGTGCGCTCGCCCGCGCCGTCGCGCAGCGTGATGCGCTCGCGGCCGCCGCGCCAGGCGGTATGCAGGTCGACCGTGAGATGGGCATGCACGTCACGCCCGCCACGCGCGCCGCCACGCCGGCCCGCGCCACCCGCGCGCGCACCGAACAGCGATTCGAAGAAATCACTGAAGTCGGCACCGTCCTCGCCGAAGTCCTGGCCGTGCTGCCAGCCCGGCGGCGGACCGCGGAACGCGTCGCCGCCGCGATACCCGCCCGCGCGCAACTGGTCGTAGGCCTTGCGCCGGTCCGGCTCGCGCAGCGCCTCGTAGGCTTCGTTGATCGCCTTGAAGCGGTCCTCGGCGCCGCTTTCCTTGCTCACGTCGGGGTGGTACTTGCGCGCGAGGCGCCGGTAGGCCGCCTTGATCTCGGCCTCGCCCGCGTCGGGTTTCACCCCGAGCGTGTCGTAGTAGTCCTTGAATTCCATGCATCACCCCGCCTTCAAACGCAACGGCCCGCGGTGCTGCACCGCGGGCCGTGGCCATGCCCGGTGACGCCACCGGCGGCAGCGACGGCAAGCCCGCGCTGCAACGACCGGGTGGCGCGCCTGCGGCGCCTGCGCATCAGGCCTTGATCTCGATGCGCCGCGGCGTGGTCTCGGGCTTCTTCGGGATCGAGATCTCGAGCACGCCGTTGCGACCGGCCGCACTGATGCCATCGGCGTCGGCGCTGTCGGGCAACGCGAAACGGCGATAGAAGGTGCCGTGCGTGCGCTCCACGCGCGTGAACTTGCCGTTGTTTTCCTTGCTCTCGGAGACCCGCTCGCCCTTGAGCGAGAGGATGCCCTTGTCCATGTGCACCTCGATGTCCTTGGGATCGACGCCGGGGATGTCGGCGAGGATCACGAAGCGCTTGTCCTCCTCCTTGATGTCCACACGCGGCGTCCACTGGCTGGTCACGATGTTGGACTGGTCGGTGTCGTCGTTGCCGAGGAAGCGGTCGAACACGCTCATGAGCTCGGTCTGCAGGTTGTTCGGGGTGGACCACGGGCTGTAACGGGTGATGGCCATGATGCTCTCCACTGCCAGGAGCGGCGCCAACCGCCGCGATGCACCCTAGATGGGGAAGCCGGCGCCGGTTTCAAGCCGTGCGGCAGCGCGCCGCAGGCGTAGCGGCGCCACGCCCGCACGCGCCGCAGCCATGCGGCGCCATCGCGTCCGGGTCAGGCCGGCGCCGCCGCGTCGCTGGTTGGGTCGACGTCGGCGTCGACCTCGTCATGGCCGTTGCCGTTGAGGCCCTCGACCTTGACCACGCCGGCCAGCGACTCGTCGCCGGGCAGGCTGATGAGCTTGACGCCCTGGGTGTTGCGGCCGACGCAGGCGATCTCGCTCGCGCGCGTGCGCACCAGCGTGCCCTGGTTGGAGATGAGCATGACCTCGTGCGCCTCTTCCAGCAGCACCGCGCCGACGAGACTGCCGTTGCGTTCCGAGCACTGGATGCCGATCACGCCCTGGATGCCGCGGCCCTTGCGCGGATAGCGCGACAACGGCGTGCGCTTGCCATAGCCACGCTCGGTCGCGCTGAGCACGCAGACCTCGCTCGTGCTGGTGGCTTCCTCGCTGTCGGGGGCGTCGTCCTCGTCGCCACCCTGCTCGGCGGCGCGCTCGACCACCAGCAACGACACCACCTGCGCCTGCGCGGCGAGGCGGATGCCGCGCACGCCCGCGGCGGTGCGCCCCATCGGCCGCACCTCGTCCTCGGCAAAGCGCACCGCGCGGCCGTTGGAGGCAAACAGCATGATGTCGCGGCTGCCGTCGGTGAGCTCCACATCGACCAGTGCATCGCCCTCGTCGAGGTTGATCGCGATCTTGCCCCGCTGCAGCTGGAACGCGAACTCGGCCAGCGGCGTTTTCTTGACCGTGCCGTTGCGCGTGGCGAAAAACACGTAGTGGTCGCCATCGTAGTCGCGCACCGCCTGGATCGCCTGCACCTTCTCGCCCTCCTCCAGCGGCAGCAGGTTGACGATCGGCTTGCCGCGCGTGTTCGGTCCGGCATCGGGCAGCTTGAACACCTTGAGCCAGTACACGCGCCCGGCGCTGGTGAACACCAGCAAGGTGTCGTGCGTGTTGGCGATCCACAACCGCTCGACGAAGTCCTCTTCCTTCATGTTGGTGGCCGAGCGGCCCTTGCCGCCACGCCGCTGCGCGCGGTACAGGCTCACCGGCTGGCGCTTGGCGTAACCCGCGTGCGACAGCGTGACCACCACGTCCTCGGGTTCGATCAGGTCGAGGATGTCGAGGTCTTCCTGGCTCGACTGGATCAGCGTGCGGCGAGCGTCGCCGTACTGCTCGACCAACGCGCTGAACTCGTCCCGGATCAGGCGCAGCAGCACGTCGGGGTTTTCGAGGATCTCGACCAGCGAGCCGATCGTCGCGAGCAGTTCGCGATACTCGTCGCTGAGCTTTTCCTGCTCGAGCCCGGTCAGGCGCGCGAGCCGCATCTCGAGGATTTCCTTGGCCTGCAGCTCCGACAGCTGGTAGCCGTCGGGCTTGAGCCCGACCAGCGGGTCCAGGTCCTCGGGACGCGAGGCGTCGGCACCCGCGGCCGCGAGCAGCGCGCCGACCATGCCCGGTTCCCAGCGCCGCGCGAGCATGCGCTCGCGTGCGGCGTCGGGCGAGGGCGAGGTCTTGATGAGCTCGACCATCGCATCGATGTTGGCCAGCGCGACGGTGAGGCCCTCGACGATGTGGGCGCGCGCGCGCGCCTTGCGCAGTTCGAAGATCGTGCGCCGCGTGACCACTTCGCGGCGATGGCGGATGAACGCATCGAGGATATCGCGCAGGCCGAGCGTGCGCGGCTGGCCATCGACCAGCGCGACCATGTTGATGCCGAAGGTCACCTGCAGCTGGGTCTGCTGGAACAGGTTGTTGAGCAGCACGTCGGCCATGGTGTCCTTGCGCACGTCGATGACGATGCGCATGCCGTCCTTGTCCGACTCGTCGCGCAGTTCGGAGATGCCCTCGAGCTTCTTCTCCTTGACCAGCTCAGCGATCTTCTCGATCAGCCGCGCCTTGTTGACCTGGTACGGGATCTCGCTGACCACGATCGACTCGCGGCCGTTGTCGTGGGTCTCGATGTCGGCCTTGGCGCGCACGAGGATGCGGCCGCGCCCGGTCTTGTAGGCCTCGATGATGCCCGCGGCGCCGTTGATGATGCCCGCGGTGGGGAAATCCGGCCCCGGCACGAGCTGCATGAGCTCGTCGAAGCCCAGCTCCGGATCGTCGATCAACGCGATGCACGCGCGCAGCACCTCGCCGAGGTTGTGCGGCGGGATGTTGGTGGCCATGCCGACCGCAATGCCGGCCGAGCCATTGACGAGCAGGTTCGGGATGCGCGTGGGCAGGACCGACGGCTCCAGTTCCTTCTCGTCGTAGTTGGGCACGAAATCGACGGTTTCCTTGTCGAGGTCGGCCAGCAGCTCGGACGACAGCCGGTCGAGGCGGCACTCGGTATAGCGCATCGCCGCCGCCGCGTCGCCATCGACCGAGCCGAAGTTGCCCTGGCCGTCGATGAGCGGATAGCGCAGCGAAAACTCCTGCGCCATGCGCACCAGCGCGTCGTACACCGCCAAATCGCCGTGCGGATGGTATTTGCCGATGACGTCACCGACCACGCGCGCGCACTTCACGTACGGCCGGTTCCACACGTTGTTGAGTTCCTGCATCGCGTACAGCACGCGGCGATGCACCGGCTTGAGGCCGTCGCGCACGTCGGGCAGCGCACGGCCGACGATCACGCTCATCGCGTAGTCGAGATAGCTCTTCCTGACCTCGTCCTCGATATTGACGCGAATGATCTCTCTGGCCGTCTCTGCCATCGGCAACCTCGAAGTCCACGGTGGGGCGCGACAGCCGCACGGGCACCCGTTTGGCACGCCCTCGGGCGGCCTGGGTTGAGGCTCGGAGAACCACCCGCGACGGTGCTCCGGCGCGCCAGCAATCAACGCGCGATTCTAGCACAGGCACCCCTGCAAACGGGCGGTTTTCCCGTGGTTTCGGCCGCCCCGGTGCGGGTGCCCGCGGCTACTGCGCGCGCCGCGCGCAGGCCTGCGCCACACTCGCTCGCGGCACGGCGAAGATCCAGTACTTGGCGCTGAGGAAGTTGACCACCGCACCCGCGACCGATCCCACCGCGACCCCGATCGCAGGCCACTGGCGTACCAGCGTCCACTGCGCCACGCACAGCGCGTAGGCGCCGTAGTTGAGTGCGAATCCCGCGGCCATCGCCAGCAGGTAGCGCAGCCATTGCCGGCGCTTGCTGCCGGCACCGCGACCCGCGAAGGTGAAGCGCCGGTTGAATGCCCAGGTCGCGCTCGCGGCGGCCAGGAACGAAAGCAGCCGCGCCACATAGGGATCCATCGCAGCGCCACGCACCAGCCACTGCACGATGCCGGCATCGACCACGAAGCCGAGCACGCCGCTCAGCGCGAACAGCCCGACCTCGCGGCGCAGCGATGCAGGCATCGGTTCAAGCCGCGCCGAAGCACGCCGCCATGCGCGCCGCATCGGGCTGCTCGACCACGCCGCGCTCGCTCACGATTGCATCGATGAGCGTGTGCGGCGTGACGTCGAACACCGGGTTCCACGCCTGGGCGCCCTCGACCACGGTGCGCGTGCCCGCGTAGCCGAGCAGTTCGGCGGGATCGCGCAGTTCGATCTCGATGTCCGCGCCGCTGGCGCTGGCCAGGTCCACCGTCGATGCCGGCGCCACCACCATGAAGCGCACGCCGTGGTGACGCGCGGCGAGCGCCAGCGAATAGGTGCCGATCTTGTTGGCGGTGTCGCCGTTGGCGGCGATGCGATCGGCGCCGACGATCACCCACTGCACCGCTCCGGTCTGCATGAGGTGCGCCGCGGCCGAGTCGGCGATCAGGGTGGCCGGAATGCCGTCGCGCACGAGTTCCCACATGGTCAGGCGCGCGCCCTGCAGCCACGGCCGCGTCTCGCCCGCATACACGCGCGCGATGCGGCCGCCGGCCACGCCCGCGCGGATCACGCCCAGCGCGGTGCCATAGCCCGCGGTGGCCAGCGAGCCGGTGTTGCAGTGGGTGAGCACGCCGCTGCCGGGTGCGATCAGTGCGGCGCCGAGTTCGCCCATGCGCCGGTTGGCGGCGAGGTCCTCGTGCTGGATCGCCTGCGCCTCGCGCGTGAGCCGCTCGACCAGCTCGGGGGCGGCGGATGCACGGGCGGCATCGATCACGCCGCGCATGCGGTCCAGTGCCCACATGAGGTTGACCGCGGTCGGGCGCGCCGCGCGCAGCTGCGCCAGCGCCGCGCCCAGCGTGGCCGGATCGCGCTGCGCCGCGAGCACCACGCCCCAGGCCGCGGCGATGCCGATCGCGGGCGCGCCGCGCACCACGAGGTCGGTGATCGCCTGCGCCACCTCGGCGCTGCCGCGGCAGTCCAGGTAACGCTCGTGCGCGGGCAGCACGCGCTGGTCGAGCAGGAGCAGGTGGTCACCCTGCCACAGCACGGCGCGGATCGAATCATGGGCGGCAGGCATCGGCTTCATCGGCAACAACGGCAGCTGGCAAGCGTTCAATTATGCCGCGGCACGGTCGGCGCGCCGTCGCCAAGCCGCACCGGCACGTGGCCCGCGGCCACGTCGCTGCTGATGTCCTGGAAGCGGCCGTCCTGCCAGCGCAGGAAATGCGTGCCGAGGACCGTGTGCAGGTCCAGTTCGGCCGGCGGCACCAGGTAGGCATAGGCGAGCGCGCCCACCCGCGGCCACACCAGTGGCGCCGCGGCAAGCGCGAGCGGGGTCCACGGCAAGGCGTCGACCGGCTGCGCATCGGCCTCCTGCAGATGGAACCAGGTGGGCGTGTGGTCCTCGAAGATCCAGCAACGCCCGATCGCGCCGCGGTCCGTCGCGAGCGCCTTGACGATGCCGTCCATCGACACGAACCCGCCCCACTCGGGCGGCTGCGGCGCATCGATGAACACGATGCGGCAGGGGATGCGCGCCAGCGGCAGGCGATCGACCGCGGCGACCGCCGCGCGTGCGCTCGCGCCGTTGTGCCAGGAACGCTGCGCGGATGCGCGCGCCGCATCGTGCGCGGCGCCGCCCAGGGCGCCCACCAGCAGCGCACTCGCGCCCCATGCCAGGGCGCGCACGCGGCCGCGGCACGCCTGCAGCAGCACGCCCAGCCAGATCGCCACGCCGGCCATGCCCAGGTAGTACAGGCGCGCCTGCATCGCGGCCTCGACCGCCGACTGGCCGGCCTGCAGCGGCGCCGCGTTGAGCCGCGCGATCGGAGCCTGCAGCAGCGCGGGCAGCAGCACGAGGCCGAGCCCGCACCACAACAGGTCGCCGCGCGCGAACGCCGCACCCGCGCGCGGATCGGGTGCGTCCTCGCGCCGCCAGCGCGGCGCCACCAGCGCGGCGCAACACAGCGCCAGCATGAGCAGCGCGCCCGCGAGCGCGCCGCGTTGCCACGGCGCCAGCACCGCCGCCCATGACAGGTAACCCAGCACGTCGCGCGCCCAGGCACGCAGCCCGGCCGCAAGCACCTCTCCCAGCGCGGTGTCGCCGAGCAGGCCGCTGCCAAAGGTGCCCAGCACCTGGCCGCGCCAAGCGAGGAATGCGAGCGTGAGCGCGACCGCCGCGGCGATCGCGCGCGCTGCGCGCAGGCGCAGCGCCGGATCCAGCCAGGCATGGCGCAGCCACAGCAGCACCAGCAGTGCGGGCGCGATCAGGCCGATCTCCTTGCTGGCCATGGCCGCGAGCGCCGCCAGCAGCGCGCCCAGCAAGGTCAGCGGCCGCGGCCGCGCGCACCAGGCGATGCCGGCCTGCAGCGCGAGCAGCAGCCACAGGCTCGCCAACACGTCAAAGCGCGCCGACCACCACAACGCCGGTCCGAGTGTCACCGGATGCAGGGCAAACAGCGCGCTCGCGAGTGCCGCCGCGGCCACGTCGCCGCCGGCACGCCGCAGCAGGCCCAGCAGCGCGAGCGCCGCCGCCGCATGCAGCACGAGGTCGACCAGTGCGTGCGCGGGATACGACGTGCCCAGCAGCCAGGTGTCCAGCCACATCGAGGCGAAACCGAGCGGGCGGAACACCGAACCGGGCACCGGATAGTGGTCGCTGCCGAACAACGGCCAGGGCGAGCCGACCATGCGCGCGAGCGCGAGCTGGAAGAAATCGTCGCGTCCCCAGTACCCCTGCAGCCCGGGCCAGCCCACCGCCAGCACCAGCACGAGCAGCACGAGGCCGGCCACGCTCGCGCCCCAGCGGACGGACCAGCCGCGAACGCGGGGCGCTGCGTTCATCGGCGCACCGGCGCTCAGATCAGCCGGATCTCGCGCAACCGTTGCTGCAGGTACTCATGCGCAGTGATCGGTTGCGGGTAGCGATCGGGGTTGTCGGCACTGACGCAGCCGGGCAACGACTGGATCAGGAACTCGGGGTTGGGATGCAGGAAGAATGGCACCGAGTAGCGCGGCTTGCGGCCCTCTTCGCCCGGGGGATTGACCACGCGGTGGGTGGTCGAGGGATACACGTGGTTGGTCAGGCGCTGCAGCATGTCGCCGATGTTGACCACGATGGTGTCGGCGTCGGCGGTGAACGGGACCCACTCGCCCTTGCGCGACAGCACCTGCAGGCCCTGGGCACTGGCGCCGACCAGCAGCGTGATGAAGTTGATGTCCTCGTGCGCGCCCGAGCGCACGTTGGGCAGGTCCGGCGTGGTGATCGGTGGGTAGTGGATCGGCCGCAGGATCGAGTTGCCGTGGTCGACCTTGTCGTCGAACCAGGTCTCGGGCAGGCCGATGTGCAGTGCCAGCGCGCGCAGCACCCGCACGCCCAGCGCATCGAGCGCGTCGTACAGCGCATAGCCATGGCGCTGGAACTGCGCCACCTCGGCCGGCCACAGGTTGGCCGCCATCACCTGCGCGTGCGGCGAGTCGCGCGCGATCTCGCGGCCGATGTGCCAGAACTCCTTGAGGTCCGGGTACTTCGAGTCCTTGGCCGTCTCCACCCCGAACGGCGTGTAGCCGCGCGCACCGCCGCTGCCGGCGAGGTGGTACTTCATCTTGGTTTCGAGCGGCAGGGCGAAGAACGCCTTGAACGCGGCGTAGGCATCGTCGATGAGCTGCGCCGGGATGCCGTGGTTGCGGATGCCCGCGAATCCCCATTCGCGGTACGCCGCGCCGAGGTCGGCGACGAAACCCGCGCGGTCGCTGTCGTAGCGGGCGATGTCGAAGCTGGGTATGGCTGCGCTCATCGGCGCTCATCCATGTCGTTGCGAGGCCACCGATTCTACGGCCTGCGCGAGTTCGCGCGCATAGCGCTGCACCAATGCAGCGTCATCGGCCTCGATGGTGACGCGCACCAGCGGCTCGGTGCCCGACGGCCGCAGCACCACGCGGCCATGGCCGCGCAGCGCCTGCTCGATGCGCTCGAGAGCCGCGCGCACCGGCGCCGCGGCGACCACCGCGGCGGCATCCCCCGCGACCGCGACGTTCTCGGTGTGCTGGGCCACCTTGCTCATGCCGGCCACGGCCAGGTCGAGCGGCTGGTCGGCACGCTGCAGCGCCTCCAGCACCTGCAGCGCGGCCACGATCGCATCGCCGCTGGTGGTGCGGTCGAGCGTGAGGATGTGGCCCGAGGTCTCGCCGCCGAGCACGCCGCCATGCTGCTTGAGCAGTTGCAGCACGTGGCGGTCGCCCACCTTGGCGCGCAGGAACGGCACCCCCAGCCCGGCCATCGCGCGCTCCAGCCCGAAATTGCTCATGAGCGTGCCGACCAGCGGGCCGTGCAGGCGCCCGCAGGCGTGCCAGTCGCGCGCGAGCAGGTACAGCAGCTGGTCGCCATCGACCAGCGCGCCGTGGCGATCGACCATGACCACGCGATCACCGTCGCCGTCGAAGCCGATGCCGAGGTCGGCGCCGCGTTCGACCACCGCGCGCATGAGCGCCTGCGGATGGGTCGAGCCGACCTCGCGGTTGATGTTGAGGCCGTCGGGCGCGACGCCGATCGCCTCCACCCGCGCACCCAGTTCGCTGAACACCGTGGGCGCCACCTGGTAGGTTGCGCCATGCGCGCAGTCGAGCACGAGCGACAGTCCGCGCAGGTTGAGCGTGGCCGGCACGGTCGACTTGCAGAACTCGACATAGCGCACCACCGCATCGCGCACGCGCACGACCTTGCCGATCGAAGCCGAAGCCACGGTGGTGAACGGCGCCTCCAGCTCGGCCTCGATCGCCGCTTCCAGCGCATCGTCGAGCTTCTCGCCCGCGCTGGAGAAAAACTTGATGCCGTTGTCGTGGTGGCTGTTGTGCGAGGCGCTGATCACGATGCCCGCGCTCGCGCGCAGCGAACGCGTGAAGTAGGCCACCGCAGGCGTGGGCATCGGCCCGAGCAGGCTCACGCCCGCGCCCGCGGCGACCAGGCCGGCTTCGAGCGCCGACTCGAACATGTAACCCGAGATGCGCGTGTCCTTGCCGATCACCACGTTGGCCGCGCCACCACGCGCAGCGAGCACGGCACCGAGCGCGCGGCCGAGGCGCAGCATGAAATCGGCCGTGATCGGCCATTCGCCGACGCGGCCGCGGATGCCGTCGGTACCGAAGTAGTGCGTTGCGCTCATGCAGCGGACAACCCGTGACTGGCGTCCATCCGGCGCAGGCGATGCGGAGCCGGGTGGATCGTGGTGCGCGGACACCGGCGCGCGACGCCCGGCATGCGCAGGTGATGGTTCGCCGCGGCGGGGTCGCACCCGCCGCGTGCCTCAATCGCCCATCTGCTTCTGGCGATGTTCCCAACGCTCCTGCGCGTCGAGGCTGAGCGTGGCGATCGGGCGCGCCTCCAGGCGCTCGATGCCGATCTCCTCGTCGGTCTCCTCGCAGAAGCCGTAGCGGCCTTCCTCGATGCGCTTGAGCGCCTTGTCGATCTTGGCGATGAGCTTGCGATAGCGGTCGCGCGTGCGCAGTTCGAGCGAGTTCTCGGTCTCGCGCGTGGCGCGTTCGGCCTCATCGCCCACATCACGCACTTCATCGCGCAGGCTTTCGATGGTCTGGCGGCTTTCCTCGACCAGGCTCTCGCGCCACTGGCTGAGCTTGTTGCGGAAGTACTGCAGCTGCGGCGGGCCCATGTACTCTTCCTTGGGCCCGGGCCGGTAGCCCTTGGGCAGGTCGATCGTGGTGGTGGCGGGCAGCGCGTAGCGGCCGTCCTGCAATGTGATGCCCTCGGCCTCGGCCGAACGCTTGACGGCACGCGCGGTGACGCCTTCGGTATGACTGGTCTTGCCTGTTTTCACGGATGGCTTGCTCGGCGCCGCGGCAGGCGCGGCGCCCTTGTTCGATGAATGGGTGTGCGCCACGGGCTTGTGCGCGGTGGCCTTGGGCGCCGGCTTGGCGACCGCGCGCGGGCTGGCCACCGGCTTGCGGGCAACCGCCTTGCCGGCTGCCTTGGTGGTGGCAGCCTTGCTCGCCACCGGCTTCTTCGGCGCCGCCTTGCCCACCGCAGGCTTCTTCGCCGCAGGCTTCTTCGCCGCGACCTTCTTCGCTGGCGAGGGCTTCGCGACCGGAGACTTGCGCTCGGGTGGCTTGGCCGGCTTCTTCGCCACGGGCTTCTTCGCCGCGGCGGCCTTCTTGGCTGCGCCGGGTTTGGCCGCCTTCGCCGCCTTGCGCGGCGCGGGTGCTTTCGCCTTGCCTTTCGCCTTGCTTGTCGCCATGTCCGATGATCGCCTTGTGACTCGAGCGGTCGCGTGTTATAGCCTAACTGTCCACCCCCGGCAACCGCGGCCATCGCGCCCACCCGACGCATGATTTCGCGGCCAGTCCCTGCCCGCTTGCGCACGCGATCCGATGTCCCGACTGCTTATCCTCCTGCTGCGCGCGTACAAGCGTGCGATCAGTCCGTTGCTGGGCACGCGCTGCCGTTTTCATCCCAGCTGCTCGGACTACGCGCGCGTCGCGATCGCGCGCTTCGGCGCCGCGCGCGGCTGCTGGCTCGCCGCATGGCGTATCGTGCGCTGCCAGCCTTTGTGCACGGGCGGCCTCGACCCGGTACCGGCGACGTTCCGCTGGTTCCCGCGACCCCAACCCCACTCCCACGAGCACCCGCATGACTGACAGCGCGAACCCATGGCTCATCACCAACGCCGAACTGGTCAGCGACGGCCAGCGTCGCCACGCCGACCTGCGCATTCGCGACGGCCGCATCGACTGCATCGCGCCGCAACTCGCGGCCGGCGCGCACGAGCGGGTGCTGGATGCAGCGGGGCGCTGGCTGCTGCCCGGCATGATCGACGACCAGGTGCATTTGCGCGAACCCGGGCTCACCCACAAGGCCGACATCGCCAGCGAATCACGCGCCTGTGCCGCCGGCGGCATCACCAGCTTCATGGACATGCCCAACACGCGGCCACCCACACTCGATGCCGCCGCGCTCGAAGCCAAATACGCACGCGCCGCCGAAGTGTCGGCGGTGAACTACGCGTTCTACCTCGGCGCGAGCCATGACAACCTCGCCCAGATCCGCGCGCTCGATCCCGCCAGCGCGCCCGGGATCAAGGTGTTCATGGGGGCCTCCACCGGCAACATGCTGGTCGACGATCCGGCCACGCTCGATGCGATCTTCCGCGAGACCCCCACGCCGATCATCACCCACTGCGAGGACACGCCGCTCATCCTCGCCAACGAGGCCGCCGCGCGCGAACGCCATGGCGACGACATCCCGGTGTCGCAGCATCCGCTGATCCGCTCGCGCGAGGCCTGCCTCAAGTCCACCGAGCTGGCGATCTCGCTGGCGCGCCGGCACGGCACGCGCCTGCACGTGCTGCACATCTCCACCGCCGAGGAATGCGCGCTGTTCGAACCCGGTCCGCTGCGGCACAAGCGCATCACCGCCGAGACCTGCGTGCATTTCCTGCACTTCTGCGCCGAGGACTATCCACGCCTGGGCAACCTCATCAAGTGCAATCCCGCAATCAAGGACGCGGCCGACCGCGCCGCGATCACGCGCGCGCTCGCCGAAGGCCGCATCGACGTGCTCGCCACCGACCACGCGCCGCACCTGGTCAGCGAAAAGTCGGCGCAGTACGCCAAGGCGCCATCGGGCCTGCCGCTGGTGCAGTTCGCGTTGCAGTGCGCGCTCGAGCGCGTATTCGATGGCCTGCTCACGCTCGAACGCGTGGTCGAGGCCGTCGCGCATGCGCCGGCCACGCTGTTCGACGTGCATGAACGCGGCTGGCTGCGCGAGGGCTACCACGCCGACCTGGTGCTGGTCGATCCGCAGCGCCCGCAGCTCGTGGCCGCCAGCGACGTGCTGTCCAAGTGCCGCTGGACACCGTTCGAGGGCCAGCGCTTCCGCTCCAGCATTGCCGCGACCTTCGTCAACGGCCAGCGGGTGTGGGACGGCACGCAGATCGATCCGCGCGTGCGCGGCCAGCGCCTGGCGTTCGCGCGCTGATGCGGCACCGGTGCCAAGCCGCCGCGGGTTCGCCATGCGCACGGGCTCGCCGCACCCTCGTGGCGGCGCTGGCGGGCGCCTGCGTGCTGGCCGGCGCGCGTGTGGCGGCCGCGCCCGGACCGTGGCCGGCGCGTGTCGAGCAGGGCTCGCTGGTGCGCGTGCAGGTGGCGGCGCATTCGCGAGTGCGCTATGGCACGCGCATGTTGCGGGTGGGACCGCGCGGCGAGATCGCGTTCGGCGTGGGTCGTGACCAGCGCGATCCGCTGCAATTCGAGGTCACCACCGCCACGGGCCACCGCGAGCAGGTCCGCATCGAGGTCACGCCGCGCGACTGGCCGGTCGAGCGCGTGACCGGCGTGCCGCCCGCGACCGTCGAGCCGCCGCCTGCGATCGCCGAACGCATCCGCCGCGAACAGGCGCGCGTGGCCGCGGCGCGCGAGCGCGACGATGCGCGCGAGGACTGGGCCGCGGACTTCCGCTGGCCGGTGCGCGGGCGCATCAGCGGGCGGTTCGGCAACCAGCGCGTGTACGTGGTCGACGGCAAGGCGGTCCCCAAATCGCCCCACTCGGGCATGGACATCGCGGTGCCCGAGGGCACGCCCGTGCATGCCCCGGCCGGCGGCATCGTGAGCTTTGCCGATCCCGACCTGTACCTTACCGGCGGCACCGTGCTCATCGACCACGGCCATGGCGTGAGCTCGAACTTCCTGCACCTGTCGCGCGTCGACGTGGCCGTGGGCCAACGCATCGAGCAGGGCCAGGTGATCGGCGCCGTGGGCCGTACCGGCCGCGCCAGCGGTCCGCACCTGCACTGGGGACTGAACTGGTTCGAGGTGCGGCTGGATCCCTTGTTGCTGCTGGAGCCACCGCGCTGACCCAGCGCGGGCAGTCGCGCTACAATGCCCGCGCGACTGCAGCCAAAGGGGGAGTGCGATGCACAAGCTCATGTTGCTGATCCTCGCCGCCTGTGCCGGCCAGGCCATGGCCGCCACCCACGAAATGTCGCTCGCACCGGCCCGGTTCGACGCGCTCGCCACCCTCGCGGTCGATGCCGGTGTCGAACTCGACGGCTTTCCCGACGCGCAGGGCGTGCGCCACCACCTGCGTCTCAAGCGCATCGACGTGTACGCCGCGGGTGCGCGCCTGCTCGCGGTCGGTGCCGATGGCGAGCACGAAGTTCCGCGCAGCACGCGCATCCAGCTCATCGGCAGCGACGAGACCGGCGGCATGCGCGTGCACCTGGCCTGGGACCCCGGCCTGCGCAACCTCGCCGGCTCGGGCTCATCCGCCGCGGGTGCGTTCGTGGTCAGCGCCGCGGGCGAGGCGCCACGCCTGCGCCTGCTGGTGCGGCCGAGCGAGGACGCGTTGCCCGCGGGCGTCACGCTGCGCACCCTCGGCCTCGACGATGCGCTGCCCACGCCACTGGCCGCCGCGCCGCTGCCGCTGGCGCTGCCGCCCATCGGCGTGGCCGCGGCCAGCCGCAGCGCGACCATCGCGGTCGACGTGGACCAGGAACTGCTCATCAACCGCTTCGGCGGCACCGGTGCGGGCAATGTCACCGCGGCCAGCAACTGGATCGCCGACCTGTTCGCCAGCATGAACATCATGTACGAGCGCGACCTCAACGTGACCCTGCTGCAGGGCACGACGCTGTTCCGCACCGCTGGCACCCCATACACGATCAAGCCCGACCAGGCGGCCGACGACGCCGACCTCAACGCGTTCGGCAACTACTGGCAGTCCCACCACGCCGGCGTGCAGCGCGCGTTCGCGATGCTGCTGTCGGGACAGATGACGGGCGGCTTCAGCGCCTCGGGCATCGCCTGGCTCAATGCCTACTGCAGCAACAGCTACAGCTACAGCGTCAACAAGGTGTTCACCAACGCGAGCGTGCCGGTCAGCGCATCGGCCAACCTCGTGGCGCATGAGCTCGGCCACAATTTCGGCGCGGCCCACACCCATTGCTCGAGCGCCGCCAATGGCAGCTCGCCGGTGGCGACCGGCACGATCGACCAGTGCTACAAGGGCGAGGCCGGCCAGGGGTGCTACGCCGGTTCGGTGAGTTGCCCGGTGTCGGGACCGGGCGCGCCCAAGGGCACGGTCATGAGCTACT
>WBZR01000310.1_pt1 | contig 81031 bp, 61 predicted proteins | sample 5204231 | NCBI WGS metagenome assembly WBZR01 (sample SAMN12412403, study PRJNA552823) | activated sludge metagenome | isolation source: activated sludge from anammox sidestream of wastewater treatment plant... | place: USA: Virginia | collected 2017-08 | reverse complement strand
AGGCTTAGGACCTTCCGTTCCACCATGCCGATTGTCAACTCTCCAGCATGCCCGCTTGATCCTGTTCAGGCTCATCTTGTATTGGAAACACGTTCCCGCTTCAGGCTCATCTTGTATTGGACAAGACTTTTGTTTGACTTGTCCGGGAACCGATGGTATAGTTATCTCTCCGAATTTTAAGGCATCTTATGTTGAAGCTCGGTTCCCGTGTGGGGCGGTTTCATGTATTGGCTCTTGTCGGTGAAGGTGGGATGGGGCACGTCTATAAGGCCCATGACGCCGAACTGGAGCGTGAAGTGGCATTGAAGGCGCTAAGACCTGACCTCGCCGGCGATCCCCAGTTTGTTGAGCGGTTTCGCAAAGAAGCGATCACGCAGGCTAGACTGTTGCATCCCAATATCGCTCAATTCTATGACCTGATTTCTTTGGACGGACACCTCGTCATGGTGATGGAGTTCGTGGACGGGTCCGCATTGGACTGCGTCATCAAGCAGAAGGGCGCTTTCGCGCTGGATGAAGCCATGTCGATCTTCTTACAGGCGCTCGATGGTCTCGACAGCGCCCACAAGAAGAGCATTATCCATCGCGACTTGAAGCCCGCGAACATTATCCTTGGACGAGACGGCGCCGTGAAGGTGATGGACTTCGGGATTGCCCGCGCCATGGGCGAGTCGAGAATGACCCTTACCGGGCGCATAGTTGGCACGCCAAATTACATGGCCCCCGAACAGGTTCTCAATAAAGAGGTGGATGCCAGGACGGATATCTACGCAATGGGTATCGTCTTATACCAGATGCTCGCCGGCGTTGTGCCGTTTATTCGCACCAGCGAATTCGAGGTGCTGCGCGCACAATTGGAAGAGGAACCCGAGGCGCCAAGCAGGAAGGGCCGGCTCGTGGCAAGCGGGGTCGAGCGAGTGATCCTGAAGGCGATCGCCAAGGATCCAGCGAAGCGATTTCAGAGTATTGCGGAGTTCCGGTCGGCACTTCTTGCAGCCCAAAGCGGGAACCTGCCGGCTGAATCCGCCGATGCCCCTCCGGCAACAGTGAACGGATCTCTGATCGGCCTGACGGAAACGTCAGCCGGAGATGGGTCAAAGCGGTCAAAGCGTATTTGGGTTGGCCTCTCGATCTTGGTAGTGATCATCACTGCAACAATCGTCATCATTACCAATCAGACCGGTTCGCCGCCACCCGCAATTGGCAAAGCATCGGATGCCGCCGTGGCGCCCACCGGAAACGTGAATGCCCCGGCGCCGCTGGTTTCACCACCGCTTGCGCCGCTGCCTCATTCGAAGGAAAAAGGTAACGATACATCCGCCGCAGCGGCTTCAGCCATCGGCGCCAAGGCGCGTAACACGAAGCCGCTTGTCTTGCCTGACTGCCCGAAGGACGAACTGCAAAAACGAATTTGGGAGATCGACGGAAAGCGGTGCCGATAAGGAGACATGACAACAATGGCTTTTTCCAGTTGTAATGTAGCGCTTATGGGGTTAATTCTATACGCCGGACCGGTTGCCGCCGGGCAGATGGTTCGGGAGGATCCAATTGATAAGGACACACTCCTCACCGCCGTTCGTAAGGGGTTGCCGACCGATGAGTTGATTGGGTATGTCCAGCGCAGAGGCGTGGATTTCCTCCTCTCTCCGGCGGTTCGCAAGACATACAACTCTGCCGGCGCGCATCCCCGGCTCATCGCAGCCATCGAAGCAGCAGCCAGGGAGCAGGTTTGCTCACGTTGCCCCGAGTCGAAGCCGGCCCCCGTCGCGGATTGCCCAAAGGTGGCGGATAAGGTGTGTCCAAAGCCGGAGCCATGTCCCCCCGTTCCTCCGCTCAATATTCGAGACGGAGAACCAGTCTCGAAAAACGACACCCTCCTTCTTCTGGAAGCGGGTGTGAGCGAAGAGCGGATCAAAACGATTTTCGCGAAAAGGGGTGTGAGCTATGTCGTAACGCCCGAAGTGATTCGGGAACTAAAGGCTGTGGGCGCCAGCGATTCCTTTGTCGTGCAGGCCGCGACAGTGGAAATGAGGGTGCCGCAGCAGAATGTCAGGATCCCACAAGGGCCGCTGGATGTGATCTGGGGCACCCAGGCTGCCCGCCGCATAAAGGATGCCAAGGTCGTCTATCCCGCGGAGGCCTCTCAGAGAGGGATCAGCGGCCGGGTGATTCTCACGCTTCTCATCAGCAAAGACGGCAGAGTCCTCTCGGCAACGTATCGGGAGGGCCCGCAACAACTCAGCCAATCTGCGATCGATGCTGCTCGCAAATGGGAGTTTCAGCCCACCCTGATCAACGGGCAAGCGGTCGAAGTGAAAACAGACGTCCCCTTCGATTTCAAAGCGAGGTAGTTTCCGCTCGCCGAGCGGTATCCACATAATCCCCCGATTCGCCTGTGTAGCGGCCGGACCCGTGCCCGCAAACACAGGACTTGCTACCCTCAGCAAACTCGGTTTTCCAGCCTCTTCCTCGGCTCCTGGGTGCCCGGCGTGATGGCGCACGGATCCACCGAACCGCTGCTGCCCGCCGCCGCGGTGGAACGCGAAGCCTGGGGCAGGCAGGGCCGCGATCACATCATCGCCATCGTCCGCCAAATGCGCATCCCCGAGGCCATGGAAGCCCGCCGCCGGCGACGATCACGATTGAAGAAACGCCTTCCGCACCTTCTCGAGGAACCGCGTCACGATCACCTTCGGCTCTCCCTGCCCCAGCGCCTCAATCGGCGTGAACCCGCGGTAGCCCACCTTGTCGATGATCGCCTTCACCCTCGGCAGGTCGATGGGCACGGACTTCTTCCCGTACCACACGTTCTCCTTGATCTGCCAGGTGCACGCATACGGCAGCAATTTTTCAATCTCCTCGTAGGGGTCGCCCTGCCGCAGACTGCCCACGTCCAGCACCACCTGGAACCACTCCGAGTTCACCGCCCTCACCACGCGGATCGTCTCTTCCGCCGTCTTCAGAAAGTCGTCGTGATGCTGCAATCCGATGATCACGCCGTGCTTCTTCCCGTGGGCCGCGCATTCCTCGAATGCGGGAATCATCCACTCCAGCGCCTGTTCGAAGCTGTACGCCTTCGGAACCTCGCGCCCCGAGAATACCCGCACCACGCTGGCGCCCAGCTTCGACGCAACGCCGGCCCAATCCTTCACCAGCAGAATGTGCCCCCGCCGGCTCGAGGCGTCCGGCAGCGCAAAATCATTGCGAACGCCGGTTCCGCTGATCGTGACCCCGTTCACGAACGCCTCCCGCTTCAGGTCATGGATGAACTCATCGGCGGGTACGTTCGGATAGCCCGGAAAGTAGTAGCCCGTCAGGTCCACGCCGTCGATCTTCTGCTCCGCGCAGTAGTCGATGACCTCATGCAGGTTCATCTTGCCGGCCATCAGCGGACGGTTGAAGGAATAGGCGTTCAGCCCGATCCGGATGCTGCTCCCCGCGCGCCGCCGCACTTCTCCTTCAAGGAGATTCCCCCCCGCGGCGCCCAGAACCAGCGACCGCGCAAGAAATTCACGGCGCTTCCAGTGCTTGTCCATACGTTCGGCTCCGCATGAATTATATCCAAGCATCGCCGCCGGGCAAACGCCCGGCGCAAAATAAAGGCGAAGCCCGCCATATCCATATCCTTCAAAATTTACATCATATTTTCATTTGACAATTACCGGAAACTGAGAGTACGTTAGTCACAATTGGGATGCGATGGAGTTGAATTCGATGTGGGCGTACCCGAGGAGACCCTGTGCCAACCTTTCAGCGCGACGCAACAGTTCCGCAATTGTATTTCGTCTCCGGAAGCCAGTCCGGAGGCCCCTGGCAGGCGACAGTGGCGTTCCTGCTTCCCGGCTCCTTTAACCAGCCCCCTCTCTCCATCGACTCCGCGGATGCCTGGGCAAACCCGAAATTCAATCAGGGAAGCTACCTATTTCTCCCCGTCAAACCCGGCAATAGCCAGACTTTTGCCGCCGCCGCATGGGCGTTTTTGCCCTCTCAAGGCAATGCAATCGCCTGGATCAGGGATCCGAACTCCAGTTCCCTCTCCGGTCCCCTCCTCCCTTTGGCGGGTAGCCGGGGCAGCGGCGCCTCCACTCAGGCGGGAACTCAGTTCTCCTACGGATCTTCCCCCGGCGCTCTCACCGTCAACATCGGCGTAAATTGTCCGCTTCAGGGCAACCAGCCGGGTACCATCGTCACCATCTCTCCCGGTCCCATCCCCCCTACCCTCTATCTCACCCCTCAGGCCGGCCCTCCCGCCCTGCAGACTCCGTCGATGCAATTGCAGATCTTCGGCCCGCTCGCCGGATGCCTGCAATTCGGCATCATCGCCCAAAGCGCCAGTAACGATTTGGCCCAACTCGACGCGGGTATCCGGCTCTTCTTCCCCCAGGGAGCCGCGGGCCTCCAATCGCAGCAATATCCATTCTTCGTCCCGCCGGGCCAACTCCCCTTGCAGGCCAATCTGCAACCCCTGTCCACTGACCCCTCCGTCACCTACTTCGCCTTCTGCTCGAGCGACGGCGGCGGCTCCTCCACCACCGCCCAACCCCTCACCTCCTACTACCGCACCAACAACGGCGATGCCGTCACCCTCACACCCCTCTCCGCCGCCGCCGCTCCCAGTGCCTTCGCACGCCTCGTGCTGAGCCCAAAGCCGTCTTCCACCGCCGCCGGTTCCCCAGCCCCCTTCTCCCTGACTCCCATGGGTGATTTCGCCATGCAGAGCCCGGCGGGCGCAGGCGTGACCTTCCGCTCCATGGGCGGATTGTCCGGCGCCGAGTATTTCATCCTCCAGGGCGCCAACTCCAACTACCTCAGCTTCTTCGCCGCTCAGCCCGGCCTCGTCCAGGGCTTCACCCCCGGCGGCGCGCCGCAAGGCATTCAACTCGCCTCGCCGCCCACCACTTCCTACGCTTTCCTCAGTGCCCGCGATTCCTCCGGCAGCGCAGCCCCCGTCATCTACTGCGCTCAGCCCGATCAGTCCGTCTGGTACCAACCCACCAGCAGCAGCCTTCCAGGCTCCCTGAGCTACCTCGAGATCCCGGGAGCCGTCCTCAACACGGGCATCAACGCTGCTTACAGCTTCCCCATGCTCCCCTACGCCGGCCTTGCGGGCTCCAATCTCCCCGCCCTCGGCCAACTCGAGCAGCAGTTGCTCAGCACCACCCGGCAATCTCAAATCCTCGCCAGCGGCACGGCGCCCACCGGTTCCTCAGGACAGAACCCCGTTTGGGCTGCTACGAAAGCCGGCCTTGTCGCGCAATTCTCCCCTGCCCTCACCACCATCCAGCAGTTCATCCTTGCCCAGGGGGGCGGAAGCCAGTTCGTCCTCACCGGCATTCCCGCGAACTCCGCCATGTGGAAGGCGCTCTTCGCCAACCAGTTGTTCCTCGTCATCACCGACCCCTCCAAGATCGCTCCCTATCTCTCCTCCGCCGACGCATCCATCGAGATGAGCGGCTGGTCGTTCAACCTCGATCCCGCCTATTGGCAATCGAGCGGCACTATCTTCATTCTCAAATTCTGCGACAGCGCTCTCAGCGCCCTTGCCGCGGATCCTTCCACCTGGACCCAGGGATCCTACTTCAACCCGTCCCCCTCCCAGGTCAGCCAGCAGATTCTCAACATCATCGCCAACGCCGCCAAGAGCCCCGATCCGGCCTTCGACGCCTTCAACAACCTTGTACTGGAAGCAGGCTGGCACGGCGTCCTCGTCCTCAACGGAGAACTCGGCGCAATCCCCTCCCAGTTGCAGGGCATCTACGCCTCCATCCCTCAGGACCAGCTCTACGCCCACCACGTGGGCATCCAGGCCAGTTCCGTCCAGCTCACCACCTCCGGCCCCCAAAACCTCAACCCCTCCATCTTCGGCCTCATTCACTACGAAACCCAGGACCTCTCCGACGACGGTTCTGACTACCAGTTCGAAGTGCAAAGCCTCGAAGTCCTCTTCGCCAATTCCGTGCTCTCCACCTTCGCCAGCACCCTCGAATTGAAGCTCGGAATGCTCTTCGGCGAACCTGCGGCAGCCGGCGCGGACAACATCGTCAAGTTCACCGGAGTCCTCCAGAAACAGACGCTCCCCGACGGCACTATCCAGGACGCCTACCAGTTCCAGACCCTCAACGGACAAACGTGGGTCATCTCCATGCAAAGCCAGGTGCTCAACGCCGTCGCCGTCACCAAAGCGCAGTTAGTCACCGTCAGCACCGACACGGACGGTTCCATCGAAACCCGCTTCCAGTTCTGGGGTATGGTCGACTTTGCCGCCTTGACCGGCTTCGACGCCTTCTCATTCGGCCACGACACCGGCTCCCCCGCCGGCATCGGACTCAGCTTCGGCAATGTCTCCGTCACCATGGTGTTCACCCCCGGCGCAACCGCTCCTCCCGTCTTTACGTTCGATGCCAGCGGCCTCTCTATCGATCTCGCCGGCAGCCAGGCGCGCGGGGCGAGTTTCTACCAGCACTTCCCGCTCACGCTTTCCGGCTTTGTGCAGGCCCAGCAGGGAGCAACGCCGCAAGGACTCGGCTACATGGGCATCCAAAGCCCGCTCACCCAAACCTCTCTCGAGTTCCCCTGGTACGGCCTCTTCTTCGATCTCAACATGGGGACGGTCGGCGCCCTCGCCGGCTCGGTTGGTTTCGTCGCCAGCATCTGCCTTGCCTGGAGCCCCAGCAAAGGCGCCTACAACGTGTTCGCAGGCCTGAAACTGCCCGGCTCGAGCGGCGGAGAAAAGCAAATCAGCATCGAAGGCGTCATCGCCATCACCTTCAAGACCATTCAGATGTTCGTTCAGACCAACGGGACCGAAACCGCCTACACGCTCGCCCTGAACGGCATCGCCCTGAAAGTGCTCAGCCTCAGTCTGCCCACCTCGGGCCAGATGAATATCGTCCTGTTCGGCGACCCCGAAGCAAAGGCCGGCTCGAGCAACGCCGCTCTCGGCTGGTACGCGGCCTATGCCAAACCCGGCACGCAGGGCGGCAAGCCGGGCGGCTCCGGCAATCAGGCTCTGCTTCAGTAAGACGGCTGCCGCGCAGCCAAGAGAGGAATCACGATGCCGCTACGCATCATGAGTTGGAACATTGAACGGTTCGGGATCAACAAATTCCTGAACAACACATGGGACACCACCGGCGCCCGCCAGTTGCACGTCACCAACAACATCGCCTACGCCAACCCCGACATCCTCGTCATCCAGGAAGTGCAGACGAACGCGCACGGCGGATTCGGCGGCCTCATCAGCGACACCTCCGGCGGCCCGGCCCTCATGGCGCTGTTGACCTACCTCCAGAATGCGCCCGCCCACGCCGCCGACAACTGGTTCTGTGTTCCGCCCCTCATCATCAGCCAGGGCGGCGGCTACTCCGAGGGCATCGGCGTCCTCTTCAAAGGCGCACGTTTTACCTTTCAGGGTCCGTGGAAGTGGACCGGAGCCAATGCCGTCGACCTGAACAACATCACCGCTCAGGCAGCCTACGGCGGGCTCTGGGCCGGCGCGCTGCCGAATAACGACTCGGGCGTTGCCGATCCTTTGGGCGGCCCCAACTTCACTGAGGACGAACTCGCCGGCCAGTACGTTTTCGATGATGCCCTGGGAGCGCAAATCAATTTTCCAAACGGCACCAGCCGCTCCCTCTGGCACACGCAGTTCCTCGACAACAACACCGGACGCACCCTCGGCATCTTCGCCGTCCACTTCCCCCCCAAGGCTTACCAGGCGCGTCTGGCCACCGCCCGTCTCGCCTCCGTTCAGGAAGTCGGCGCTGCCCTCGGCGCCACCGAAGACCGCGTCATCCTCGGCGACTTCAATGTCAACTTCAACAACGCCGCCCAGGTGAACGCCTTCCAGCACCTCACCGGAGGCCCAGCCGCCCTCGCTGCGGAGCCCGTCTGCCCCATCGTCTACGCCCTTCAGTTCGCCGCCGCGCTCGGCCAGGCCACCTCCCTCAAGAGCGTCAAGCAATCCTCCACCACGGGCGCGGCCAACTTTTACAACTACGTGCAGCAGGATAGCGCAGGCAACTTCCTGGGGCTCGACAACATCCTTGTGGCCCGCGGTGGAGCCGTGCTCGCCGCGGGCAATCCCACCGTCGTCAATCGCGTCCTCGGCGCCCCGCCCCAACTCGACATGGCGCAAAGCGTTCCCAATATGATTCTCAACATTGCGCCTGGAGGCCCGCGCGCCAAGCGCTTCCGCACGCTGGTGAACTACGGCCACATCGGCGGCAAGATCGGCGCCAGCGACCACATGGCAATCTACTCCATCCTGCCCTGATCCGAACACAATGGCGCAACACGACAACCGGAGGAACGATGGCAAACAATCCGATTAAGACTCTCACTGACCTGGAAGCCTATTTCAAAGCCGGAGGCACAGTCACCCTCGACGGCAGTTTCCTCCCCGCGAGCGCCACCACGCTCATCAGGACGGAGTTGCTCCGCACCGAGCAAAACATCATCCTCTCGGCCACCGGAGCCGATGTCTCCCTCTCCACCGACGGCTCCACCCTCACCGTCACTGGAACTACACTCCCCGCCGCTGCCGCCGATTCCTTCCTCAACCTCACCTCCATGACGGTGGACCTCATGTTCCAGCAGCCCATCGTCGGAAACCAGCCGCAATTCACCCTCATCCTCCGCGTCACCATGGGCAACGGTTGGACGCTCGGCGAAAGTTTCGCCGTCATCGCCGGCATGGACACCGACAGCCTTCCCGTCGTCAACAGCCCCTACTACTACTTCTCCACCTTCTCCACCCCGCAACCCGCCCCGCCCTTTGACTCCTCCCCGCTCGCCTCCGGCAACATCCTCCAGACCGGCCTCAACTACTACGCCAACATCGGATATACAGGTCTTTTTTCCCTCGTCAACCAGATCCTCTCCGCCCAATTGCCCACCTCCATCGCCATCTACGGCCTCATCACCCAAACCCCCAGCGGACCCGTCTTCGATCTCCAGGCCCCCTTCCTCAACTACACCGCACCCATCAAGTTCGGATTCATCGACGTCACCACCCCCTGGCTCGGAGCCAGCGTCTCCTACGTCGCCCTCAGTGACGACAATGCCGTAACCCCTTGCACCGCGAATGCCAACGATTGCATTCCGCAATTGATGCTCTACATCGGCACCCAGATCCAGCTCGGCTCCACTCCGCCGCTCGATATCAAAGCCGGCATGGTCGGCGTTGACAACGGCTCGGGCTCCGTCGCTCCATCGGAAACCTTCACCCTCAGCATCACCCCCGCCACGCCCCAGGGATTCGGCCTCGGCGACATCGTCTCCCTCACCCAAATCCCCGTCCCCAGCGAAGCTCTCCAATACTTGAACACAGTCCAACTGAACGCCTTCAACGCCGGCTTTTCCCTCAACTCGAGCCCCGCCCTGCAATACGTACAGGTCCTCGTCGGCACCGACCCCTATTCCTTCGGCCCCCACCTCATGGCCCAGTTCACCCTCAACTGGACCCAGCAGTTCTTCTCCACCTCCAGCAGCACCAGCCTCGTCACCTTCACCGCCATCTTCACCCTGCCCGAATACCCGGGCATGCAGTTCGACATCATCGTCAATCTCTCACCCACCGTCACCATCACCGGCGTGCAATCCGGCCCGCCCGTTCAACTCAGCCTCGCCAGCATGTTCCCCGGCGTGCCGAACCCCGGCGGTTTGCTCGAAGTCGAGTTCTCAGACTTCACCATCTCCATCAACCCCAGCCAGAACCAGTACAGCGTCGGCGCAGTGATCGGCGCGGATTTCCGCCTCTTCGGCACGGATCTCCTCCGCCTCAAGGACATGGCCATCCAACTCGAGTTGGACAAGTCCAGCGGGAACACCCAGTACACCGCCACCTTCGATGGCATCGTCGGCCTCGGCCCCATCGATTTCGCCGTCAACGCCACCTTCAGCAACACCACCGACTGCGTCCTTCAACTCCACCTCGTCAACGAAACCCTCGGCACGATGATCAACCATCTCGTGCATCTCGTGCTTCCCGATTACGATGTCACCTTCCCCTCGCCTTGGGACAAACTCGCCGACATCAGCCTCGACGCCCTCATGCTCGAGGTGAACATCACCAAGGGCAGCGTCACCCTTACTTACCCCACAAAGATCGACCTCGTCTTCCTCGATATCACGGGCATTACGCTCACCTACCAGAAGCAGCAGACGCAATCCAGTTCCGTCCAGATCAACATCGACGGAACCTTCCTCGGGCAGTCCATCTCCGAAAGCAACCCCGTCGGCTGGGATGTCATCAATGGCCAGCCGCCCTCGGTGCCCGGAGGCGGAAGCTCCACCTTCGACCTCGAATACCTCGGCCTCGGCCAGCACATCACCTTCACTGATCTCGACAAGCTCACCACCGTCGAACTCGTGATGGCCGCGCTGCGCAACTCCGTCTATCCCATCGGCGGCGGCACGCAACCCACCTGGGGCGTCAACGGACTCGCCTTCTCCAGCGCCAGCAACTGGCTCATCGGCGCGCAGTTCAGCCTGCTGCAAACCGTCTCCCTCAGCGTCATCTTCAACGATCCGAATCTCTACGGCCTCCTCATCCAGCTCTCCGGAGCGAAGGCGAAAATCTTCGCCGGCCTCAGCTTCGAGATCCTCTACCGCAAAGTTTCCGACACCATCGGCGTCTACCACATCGAACTCAAACTCCCCGACGCCATCCGCAATCTCCAGTTCGGCGAAGTCTCCGTCACCCTGCCCGTCGTCATCCTCGACATCTACACCAACGGCAACTTCCGCATCGACATGGGCTTCCCCAAGGGCCTCGACTTCTCCCAGTCCTTCTCCCTCCAGATATTCCCCTTCGTCGGCTACGGCGGCTTCTACTTCGCCCTCCTCAACGGACAGACCTCCAGCCGCGTGCCCCAAATCACCAACGGCGAGTTCAATCCTGTCATCGAATTCGGCATCGCGCTGTCCGTCGGCGTCGGCAAAACTATCGATGAAGGCATCCTCTCCGGCGGCGTCACCGTCACCGTCGTGGGCGTCCTTCAGGGCGTCGTCGCCTGGTTCCATCCCTCCGCGAGCAACGTTCCCGAGGACCAATACTATTGGGTCCAGGGCACTATCTCCATCGTCGGCAAGCTGTATGCCACCATCGACTTTGCGGTCATCAAAGCCACCCTCTCCGTCACCGCCTACGCCACCGCCACGCTCACCGTCCAGGCCTACGCGCCCATCTATATCAGCATCTCCGCCGGCGTCTCCGTCGAAGTGAGCGTCAAGGTCGTCTTCTTCACCATCCATCTCAAGTTCTCCGCCACCGTCTCGGCGTCCTTCACCATCGGCCACGCTTCCCCAACCCCGTGGATTGTCGCCGCCGGCGGCTCTGGCAGGATGCTCACAGCCGCCAACGCGCCCGCCATGCTGCGCTCCCATACGCCGCACATCGCCGGACTCGCCATGGTACTCCGCGCCCAGCGCGCCTCCACGCGCATGCTCACCGATTCCCCACTCAACTGGAATCCCGTCGCTGTCTTCTCCTCCCCACAATCTGTCCCAGCCAACGTGTTCCTCAGCTACACGAAATCCGAAACCACCCCTGGCGGCGTCAATGCCGTCTTCCTCCAGACCATCTCGAACTCGGTAAACCCCAACGCCCAGACCGCCGAGCAGGCCCGCATCCCCTTCGGCCCCGACCCGGCCGCCGCCGGGTTCAACGTGCTCTCCGAAGCCATGCTTCGCTGGGCTATTGCCGCCGTCGACGGACCCAACGCTACCACCGTCACCTCGGACAATCTTGCCTACCTCAAAGCAGCCCTCGATCAGGACGGCGCGCTCGCCTCCATCATGGATTACGACAGCCAGTTGTCGCCCTTCCTCAAGCTGAACGTCACCATGAACGTCACCGCCGCCCAGTCCACCGGATCGGTGGTCAGCGGCACCCTCCTCTCGGTCTGCCCCAGCCTCACCGTCAACGGCAACTCCTTCCTTCAGCCCGCCATCATCGACCCGCCCACCCAGGCCAAAATCGACGCCTACTTCGAACTCTTGCAGGCTCAGTTCGAAGCCAGCCAGCAGCAATCCACCGCCGCCCTCACCGCCGCGCCCATGAAGTCCGTCGCCCAGATCATGTTCGAGCAGTACTGCGGCATGGTCATGAAATCCGCCGTTCAATCCGCCGTCCGCATCCTCGCCGAATATCCCTATTCCGCCCAGGGCCCCTTCTCCATCAACGCCCTCCAAACCGCGCTCGGCGATACGTCCATCACGGCCTCCCAACTGGTGAACCCGAACCAGAAGACCGCCGGCATCCTCAACCCCGGAGCCACCCTGCAACTCAGCGCCATCCTTTACCCAGCGAGGCAGGGCGATTCCTTCAACTCAGTCGCCGCCGCCTTCAACAGTGCCGGCGTCACCAACTTGCAAGGCCAGCCACTTTCCTTCACCGACCTCACCCAGCAGAACCTCACCACACCAGCGCTCTTCTCGAGCGGCAATTCCGTCACCTTCACCGGCATCAGCTACACCACCCAGACCGGCGACTCCCTCAACCTCATCGCCGCCCGCCAACTCCTGCGTGCCGCGCCCGTATCCGTCCTCCAACAGATCAACGGGCTGCTTCCCGCCGAAACCGCCATCCAGGCGGCAAACACCGGCGTATCCCAGCCCATCCCCGCCGGAACCACCATCCAGATCCCCGCCTCGGTCAGTTCGCTCGGCGCCTACGTCACGGTGGCGGGCGATTCCTGGCCGCTCATCGCCGCCTATGCCCTCGCGCTGCAATCACAAGTGGTCGCCTACTCCACCTACGCCGCCGCCACTCTCGCCCTGAACCCCAATCTCCCCGTCAAGGACCCCACCCAGCCGCAACCCGCCGGCACGCCCGTCGCTCTCGCCCCCATTCCGCGCATCCTCCAGCCCGGCGACACCATCCAAAGCCTCGCGCAAACTCTGGTCTCTGCCGCAACAACCCCCATCGAATCGAGCCTCGCCGCCGCGCCCGTCCTCTCCCCGCATGCGCAGATCTTCATGCCGGCGCTCCTCTACAAGGTCTCCTCCGCGGACTCCTTCCAGGGCATCGCGCAAAAATTCAACACCACGCTCGATCAAATCGCCGGCGAAATCGATCCTTCCGCCAACCTCTTCTCCGGCGCCGCGCTCACTGTTGCCGATCTCTCCCAAGTCACCATCAGCACTCTCGTCTCCACGCTCCTCGACGCTGGCGAATGGAACATGAACGCCGGCATGGTCTCCCGCTTCCTCATGGCCGGCCTGCGCCTCCCCAACCCGCAGGATGCCTACTTCCAATCGCTCACCGTCGAACAACTCCTCGATCCCGTCAACCTCGCCAAAGTTGTCACCGTCCCCATGTACGGCCTCACCGGCCAGCAGTTCCCCATCGCCTCCCCGCCGCCTGCCGGCTACCAGGTCACCGTCGCCAATCCCGACACCACTGCCCCATGGCTCACTGTCGGCACAACCGGCACACTCCAGTTCGGGCTCACGCAGGATGAGATCACCTTCATCGCCCAGCTCGCCCAGCCGATGCCCGACCTCGAGTTGCTGAACCTCACCCGCCTTGCCCTCTACAATCTCGCCCCGCAGCGCTTCGGCCTCCAGCAGCATTTGACGTGGCAGCCCGCCGTGCCGCCGTCCTCCATCTCCTGTATGAGCACAGCGCAAGCTGCCGGCTCCCCCAGCGTCTGGATGTTCCCCGATCCCATGATCCAGGCTCTCGACGCCTTGCCCCCTTCGCCCCTGCCTTACGAACTCGTTGCCGGCACCCAGGAAAGCGCCACCAGTCCGATGACCATCTCCGATGTGAACTGCTACGGCTGGGGCACTCTCGTGAATCTCCAGATCCAGCTTCCACCACCGGATCAGACATCGAACCCGAACACCTATGTCATCGCGGGCTCCGACGCGACAGGCCAGGACCTCTTACAGTCCGTCTATCAGCACCTCACCACCACCAAGGATAAGGCCACCATCTACATCCTCTATCCTCCCAATCCCGTCGCTACCTTCCCCAGCGGCCTCCTCTCCGATCAACTCGATCCTGATCTCTCCTTCGTGCTCAAAACCAATCTCTCCACGCTCACCCAGGCTCCCGCAGGCTTGATGGCGGAACTCTACGCCACGCCTCCTCCCCAGACACCTTACAGCGCAGCCCTCGGTGACGCCGCGAACTTCCTCAACCTCACCTGGGAAGCAGGCGCGGTCGGCGGCGGCGGTTTCTACTTGATCTACGTCAACGCCAATGGCGGCGGCTCCCTCCCCGGCCATCTCTTCGGCGCAGGCGGACGCGCTGGCATCTATCTGCTCATCGTGGTCACCAACTCCACAGGCGGAAGCCAGCCGCTCTACTCCTTCAACAACTGCGCCATCGTCGGCGATAACCTCGACCCCGGCAGCGTCAACCTCTTCGCGCAACCCGTGGTCGCCGTCGCGCAAACTACCGACACCCTAGACACCATCGCCGATGCTCACAACACGGCATGGGGCACCACGCTCCAGGCCTCCGATCTCGGCGTCCTCAATCAGGACAACGCCCTCATGCTCCAGGTGGGCGCGCAACTCAGCATCAACGGCTCCCCCTACACCATCGCCTACGGGGACACGCTCTCGAGCATTGCCGCGGCCAACAACACCAACGTCGCCGCCCTCGTAAACATGACGAACGGCGGAGGCACGAACGGCGCCGCCGCCATCCTCGCCGCCGGCGCGCTCCTCCAATTCACCACCGGAGTCCTCCTCCCTGTCGCCAGCGTCCCCGCCGGCATCACCGGGTTCGAACTCACGCGCACCAACCCCGATCCGCAGAACCTCCCCTTCAGCCAGTTGAGCGCGGACGACCGCATCCGCCTCCTCTACCAGATGATGGGCTTCTCCATTGCCGCCTCCGCCAACTACGTGGCCAGCGGCGCTGGCCTGCCCGCCGGACCCACCGTCAGCAATCAGGACGGCGGCGACGGCCTCACCGCCAACAGCGCTGCCAGCGTCCCTGAGGAGTGGAACTACCAGCACACGTTGTCCGTCGCCCCCTTCGCCGTCACTGCCAACGGCAGCCTGAGCGCCGCGCTCCCGCCGGCCGCGGACAATCCCTTCAACGGCGTCGGCCAAGGCGACGTCACCCTGAACTTCGCCCTCTCCGATGTCTACGGCAATACGCAGCCGCTGCCCTCGGGATACCAGTCCCTCGGCATCCCCGTCGGCTATACCGACCAGCTCACCGGCATCGGTCAATGGCCTTCGGCTGCCGCCGGCTATCAGGTCACCGGAGCCGCCGGTTCCCCCTCACTCGAAATCGACACATCCATGCAGCTCGATCGCTACATCGCCACCGCCTCCAACTCTCTCGCCGGCGCGCAGCAGGCGGCCAAAGGCGATGCCGCGGCCTATCAGACCATCTACTACCAGCTCACGCAGCCTGACGTCTCGCTTTACCTCCAAACCACGCTCGACGCCAACTCCCTCACCAGCACCACGCCCGTCTACCCCATCGACAAGAACGCCATGCTCGGCTTTGCCGAATCCGCATGGCTCTACCTCACGGCCGTCCAATCCCTCCAGCAGCAGATCTACTCCACCGGCTCCTCCGACACCCTCACCTCTGTCACCGGAACATTCGGTGTCAGCGGCCAGGCGCTGCTCGAAGCTAATTCCGCCCTCGCCTACGCCTCGGTATTCGGCGCCGCGTCCCTTCAGGTCCCGGCCATTCACTTCACCACCACCAGCGATTCGCTTTCCTCCATCGGCGCTCCCGTACAACTGACGCCTTCGCAGATCGCCGAACGCAACACGTCTGCGCCCCTTGTCGCCAGCCTCGATCTCTCCATCCCCACCTGGACCTACAACGTCCCGGCCAACCTCTCGCTCCTCCAGGCCGCCTTGAACGCCCGCTGCACTGTCGATGGCATCGCTAATGCCAATCACGGCATCCCCAACCTCCTCCAGACCGGCTTCGTCATGACGGTGAGCGGAGTATCCATCCCCGTTGCCGGCGGCGATAGCTTTGACGGCATGGTCACCAAATTCCAGAACGCCGGCGTCAACGTAACGCTCACGGAACTGGCCGAGGCTGTCCAGGCGCAACCCGGCATCTTCGTTACGAACGCCCCACTCACCATCGCCGATGTCCTCACGCGCCAAGGCGATACGCTGGCCACCATCGCGCAGGCCAACAGCATCACCGTCGATCAAATCGCCACCGCTAACGCCCAGTTCACCGGCCTCTTCCCGCCCGGAACACCCATCGTCACCACCATCTCCCCCGTGGCGCCCGAAAGCGGAGCCACGCTTGGCTCCTACGCGTCCGCCAACGGCGTCACGCTCGCCGAACTCGCTTCCCAGAACGGACCCGCGGACTTCGTCCAGGGCGCGCCGCTCGCCATCCCCGGCCTCGCCTCCTGGCCCACTCCCACGTCCTATTCCACCTATCTCGCCACCGGCTCGGAAACCCTCGGCGGCATCGCCGGAAAATTCGCCAACCAGACCGCCGCCACCATCGCCGCCCTCAATTCTGACCGCGGCGGATTATTCGCTCTCAATCAGTCTGTCAGTTATGGCGGCAAGAGCACTTCCACCAGCGCCGCATCCACCTTCAACTCCCTCGTAAGCGCCCTCGAAGCCCAAGGCGTTCAGGTGACCGTGGCTGAACTCGCCTCATCGCTGGCCGCCCAGGCCGGCCTCATCGCCAACGGCGGCGTCTGGATCACCTCCCTCATGAACGCCGGTGACGGCGCATCCAACACCCTCTCCGGGCTCTGCTCCAAGTACAACCTCGACCTCGGCCTGCTGGCCACCGCCAATAGCTGCCTCCAGGGCTTCCTCGCCTCCGGCGCACCCGTGGCTTTTGGAGGGCAAACCGTAACCACCCAATCCGGCGACACCCTCCAGTCGCTCATCTACCGTTTCTCCCTGCTTGGCGTCCAGGCGGACGTGAACTCCATTGCCGCCGCCGCAGCCACCGTTCCGGCGCTACTCAACGCCGCCTCGCCGGTCATCCCGCCGCCGCAGATCATTTCCACCTCCGTCAGCATCACTCCGAAACTCACCGCCGCCGTCACACCCCTGACTGTCGAAATTGTCGAAACCCGGAATCCCAAGTGGGTGGATCCCGACTTCACGTCTTCGCCCGCCGTGGCCACCTCCATCACCTCTCTCTCCCCATCCGCGGAAAACGCCGCCGGAGAGCCGCTCTCCCTGCAAACCTTCGCCGCCGATCTCGAAACCGCGCTCCCCGGCCTCCATGTCGCCACTGGCAGCGCCATCTCCGAATCCGACCCCGATACCTCGCGCCGCGTCTGGGTGGTCAACTTCGGCAACTCCGCCGGACCGGCCGTCGCCTATGCCTTCGATTGGTCCTCCACGCGCTCCTTCGCCGTTCCGCCTCTCTCTACCTCGCTCATGTCCGGCACGGTCGACCTCGCCACTTACACAAGTGGTCAGGGCATGTCCTCGCAAACACAGCCCAAGACACTCCAGTCTGTCGATCTCGACGTCTGGGCCAGCCAGTTCCTCACGGCCGTCGACGAGTTCCTCTACCCCGGCTCCGCCGCCGGCGCATTCAATCTCGCGCCCCTCACGCTCTCCAACATCATTGCCCAGAAAGAGTCGCTCGCCGAAACGATCTCCGGCAGCCTCATCCCCATCCTTTCCAACCAAACCCAGGACGGACTCCCCGACGCGCAAACCGCCCTCAAGCAAGCCCTCCGCACCCGCCTCTCGAGCGCCTACACCGTCAGCAGCCTCGTCCAGACTCCGGTCACCGTCACCAATCCGCAATCCGCGCTCCTGCTCTCCGGCAAACCCACCATCCAAGCCGTCACCGGAGCCGAAGTGAACGACCTCACGCTCACTACCGCCAAAGTCGACCTCTCTCAATCCGGCTCCGACGCTACATTCCTCCTCAGCGTCAAATCGCCGGCATCCACCAGAAACGTCACCCTCACCCTCGACTATGCGGCAAACCAGTTGGAGATGGTCCAGGGCCAAAGCGGCGACTATCCTGTCTCGGATTGGCTCGCCTTCGTCAATCCACTCGGCACGGCCAACTCCTCCAACACCAGCTTCAACGTCCCCCTTCCGCTGCGCGCCTATCCCTCGCCCATCTCCCTGGTCGCCCAATCGTCCACATCCGGCAACGCGCTGCCTCCCGCCAACCTCGTCACCTGGGACTACACCTTCACTTACGAACATCTCTACGCCGCGCAGGATACGACAACCCTCCAAATCGTCTTCAACAGCATCTCCGATCAGCCTCCGAAGCTGCCCACGGCCGGCATCAATCTGGCGTCGCTCTTCCAGGCTCTGGCGCAGTTCATTTCCGTCTATCCTGCTCTGAAAAATGACCTCGTGACGCTCCCCCAATTGAACCCAGGAGAGGTCAACCAAACCGCCCAGGTCGCCGTTACCACCTTCGACACTCTGGTTCAGACGGTCGCCCAAGCCTGGGCCGCTCCCCCGCCGCGCCTCGATCGCCTCGGCCTCACCGCCCCGGGCCTGCCTCCAATCGTCTACAACTATCAGATGGAATTGACCGAGAATAACGATGGAACCCTGAACCAACTGGTCCTTACGTCCTCCGCCGCAAACCCCGTCTGGCCCGGCATCTCTGTCAACGTGAACGGGACAATGCAGCCCCTCTCCCCCAACACCCCCAGCGGCGGACAGGCCGTTTACAACTACCCGGCAGGCATTCCCATCGCCTCCAGCCTTCAGCAGCAGTTCACCTTCCCCGGCCAAAGCATGGTGACGGCCCAGGACGGTTGGGCCGGCGTCGCCATCACGCGCAACGGGAACCTCTTGAACGATCCTCCCCAACCACCGGATGCCGCGCCCGCCTTCATCTACCAAACCCCGATGGTCGGCTTCCCCACAAAGTCCATCCCGCTCATCGTCAATACCAATGCCATCGACATTCGCAGCTCGGGAAACCTGGCCGAGGATCTCGGCGCATTCTTCGCAGGGGTCCTCGGCACCGCTTCCGGCTACAGTTATCCCATCCGCACCGCGTGCAGCTACGGCTACCAATTGGCGGGGCAATCTCAGGGCGCCGGGCTCAGTTCTCTGCTCCCCGTCGTCCTCGTCCCCCAGTACCCCTTCGACCCCTCCACCGATTCCGACAGCACAAACCCGAACAGCTTCGTGAGCAAACTCGAGAGCTATCTGACACAGTGGCAGAAGGACAATCAGCCGGCCGCAACCAATGGAGCCTTCTACTTCGACATCAGCCTCTACTCCATCGCGGATCCGCAAAACCTGGTCCCGCTCACCGAAGCCACCAGCGTGCAGTTCCCCCTGAGTTAGCGTAAGCCGGGCCGCTGGCCGTCTTCAGCCGCCGGTGGTGGTTTACGGCCATTCATCCCTGCCGATTTCCGAGTTTCGGCTCCGCATTTTGAATCACTTACAAATGGCATCCGGCTTGCCAACACCGTGCTGGAGGAAACATCATGAACTCGCCTTTCCCAACCCGGTTCGCAAAGGCCCTCATGCCCTTTGCCCTCGGCGCGGCTCTCCTGATGCTTGCGCCCGGCTTCGCGATGGCCCAGCGCGGAGGCGGACGCGGCGGGCACGGCGGGCACGGCGGTTACGGTCATTCCTTTTCCGGTGGACGCGGCTACTCCGGCCATGCCTACTCCGGAGGCCGGGGCTACTACGGCGGCGGGCATGGCTACTCCGGCCGCGGCTACTATGGCGGACGCGCCTATGTCGCGCCCCGCGGCCACTACGGCGGACGCATCTACTCAGGCAGGGGATATTACCCCGGCCGTTTCTATGCCGGACACGGCTACTACTACGGCGGGCGCTTCTGGGCCCGGCCCTACTTCGGTATCGGCATCGGTATCCCATTCGGCTACGGCTACTACACGCAATACGGCTGCGGCTACTACGACGGATGGGGCTACTGGCATCCCGCCCCCTGTTATGCCGATCCTCTCTGGTAAAGCCCGAACACAAGGAATGGCGCGGGTCTGCTGCCGGTGTGCGGACATCTCACACCTTCCGTTGCTCCCACCACTCGATCCACATCCGCGCCCTGCCCTGGTTCCCCAGCGGATCTCCGTACCTTGCCCTCGCCCGCTCCACATCCTCCGCCCGAAACGTGCCCGGAGCTATCTCCTCGAGAGCCCACACCAGAAAATGCGCCTCCTCATCTGACTTCAGCCTGCCGATGATGTAGGGAATCGCCGCCTCCCCCAAGGCAACCATCTCGCGAAACGGATCGTTGTCGCAGTACGCGGAATTCGTGGACGCCTCCATTATCTCCGGCCTCTTGCAGTATTCGAGCCACCGTCCATACGCCTCTTCGAATCGTGCCGCCGCATCCTGCGCCATAACTTCAGGCATAATACTTCACGATGTTCCCGTAAATGCCGCCCTCCAACTGATACGGGAAGTGCGCAATCCGAATATTTCTTCCCCGCTTGCTCTCGAACAAAATCCCGCCGGCACAGGAATGGGAACTCTTGATCGCTGCATGCGTCGGCCCGCTGCTGTCCGCAAACAGCGCGATCGCCGGATCCGCGGGCGTCTGGTTCGGCGGCGTGGGGCTATATCCATGGTTCGCGTAAAAGGCATCGAAATCGGAAATGCTCACCGTACCGTCTCCATCCCCCGCCGTATCCACTTCATCCCACACCCACCGGTTCGTCACCCCAATCGTCCACGCAATGCAGTTGTACGCCGCCGTCGCCGGAGCCGTCACGCACCAGTCCCCGGTTTTCAGGTTCGGATACTTCCCGCTCGCGTCACTGATCTCCGCCGCGGTCGGATCCCGCCCCATCGTCGAGCAGTTGCACCCCGGCGTACGCATCAGCGATTCGCCCGCCTCCCCCTGCTGCACCACGTGTGTCAGTTCGTGTGCCAGCAAACGCCGCCCTGCCTCGCTCTCCGGCGCATATTGCCCCGCGCCGAATACGATGTCTCTGCCCACCGTGAACGCCAATGCGCTCGCCTCGGTTGCCAGTTCGCTGGCCGCCGCCCCGGTATGCAGCCGCACAGCGGAAAAATCCCGCCCGAACCGCGGCTCGAAGTATTCCTGCACGGAGCCAGGCAGCGGCGCGCCGCCGCTTCTTATGCCTTGCAGCCGCCCTTCGAACTTCGCGCCCACCGCGGGTACCGCCCCGGGAGCCTCCTTCGCGCTCACCGGTTGCTCCTCCGATTCCGGCAGCGGATCTTCAATTACCTCCTTCCGCTGCATCTCCTCTTCGCATTCCGGGCACATCCGCTGAATCCGAACCTCCGCGCTGCGCGCCGTGGGCGTAGGGTCCGCCATTCGCATCACCTGGTCCGCCACCCGGTCCGCCTCCTGCTCGAACGCATCGCCCGGCCTTCCCATCTTCAGCTTCGCCTGCAATACCCCTCCGCCCGCGCGCAGCAGCCTTGCCGTAGCCCGGTTTCCAATGCCGGCCTGCAAATTGGCGTACGCGCCGCCTTGTGGTTCCCGCTTCGCTGGCCGGTGCGTCCTGGGCGCTGCCTCCGCTGCCTGATTCCGAGCCTGTGTCTGCATCTGCATTGAAACCTCCTCAACAATTCGGCGGCGTACCCGGCCCGCGCAGCACATAACGGTCCGATACATACCCGCGGTCTGTCCGGTCCCATGTCGCGTTTCCGCCCACATTCGTCCCCGTCGTCTGGCACTCGATCGTGATCGTGGTCCCCCTCGGATAAGAACCCAGAATCGCTGAACTCGTGTCCGGCGCTTGCCGGATGCGTAATGCCGATGCCGTGATCTCCCCCGTGATCGGACCCGTCACAGGCCCGGGAGGAACCGGCGGCGCCGGCGGCGTCGTCGTCGGATGCGCCGTGAACGTGCGCGCCGGAGCCGCAAACGTCACCGTAAATGGCACATCGCCCGACACACCCGATGCCTCCATTCGCGACATCGGCACCGTGGCCACCTGCTCAATCGATGCCCCGCAATTCCCGGGACACAGATCAATCGTATCGTGCACCGTGTACGTAATCGCCGTGCTCACGCCCAGGCTGCCGTCGCTGTTCTGTGTCACCGTCGCTGAGCCCGCCGCCGTCCGGTCATCGTCCTGCGGGGAAGGCTGCGCCCCCACGGGACAACTCGCCTGGTTATCCCCGATACCTCCCGCGATGTTGCCGGGTATCTCCCCGATCACGTTGAAATCCATCGGATGCGCGCTGCTCTGATTGCCGATCTCTGCGATCGCCGCGCCAATTCGCGACGGAATGTCCACCGTCACCGTCGTCACACCCGGCGGAAAAGAGGGTGGACTCGCCTCCAGGCTCGTCTTCAGCGAATCGGCCAGAAAGTCCGTAGTGCTCGCCGTTGTCGCCGAATTCGAAAAGTCCGATCCGAACTGCCCGCTCAGATCCTGCACCGGCGCGCCGCCGAACAGATACTGGCTCCACAGCGGCACCACTCGCGGACTCACTTTCGCTGCGATTCCCGCCAGCAACACCGGAGCTGACGCATCCCGCGCCGCCACCGCCAGAAACCTTGCGGGAAAGGGCGTGCAAAAGTCCGATGGGCACTCCGCCGGCGGGCTGCACGATACCCCTCCTCCCGCCTGCCGCTGCAATCGTACTGTCTCCCCATCCCCCTGTTGCCGCAGCAGCCGCTGCACAAGTTGGTTGCTGCGCGGGGGCGCGCCGGCCACCCGTCCCATAGGGACAGACCCCCGCCGCCCCGCTGTCGCGGTCTGCTTTACCGCCTGCCCTACGGCCGCTGTCTTCATCCCGGAATATTCACAGTTATCGTAAACAGATCCGCTGAAGTCCCCGCATCCGCGAACCGCGGAACAGGAGTACCGAACGGCGCCGAATCCGCCACCGTGCTCGCCGGCGCCAGTCCAAGGTTCACCCTTGCCGTTGCCGGACCGGGCAACTGCGCCGGAGCCGCCGCAATCACCACCCCAAACACCACCGATTGCACATTCGTTCCCCCTGCCGCTGTGCTCACCCACTCCCAGACAGCAACGCCAGTTCCCGACACCACGGGCACTTCGGCAATCGGAACATTCGTGTCCTTTGTCTTCCCAATCCCAGGCGGCACCCCGGCCGGTGGAGGAGGCGTGGCCGGTCCGCCCGCTTCCGAAGTCAGCAATACCGCGTTCATCTTGGGCGAATTCGGATCCGTGGGAGAGACCCCACCCGGCGGCACATCCCGCGTGGTCACGAACAAGCGCACTCCTTGCGGTAACCCGCTGAACTGCGCCCTGAACTGCGTCCCGTTTGTCGCCACGCCAACCTGAAAACCGCCCACTCCTGGCGTGTACACCGATTCCTGCTCCGTCACCACCGCGCCCGGTTGCGTCGTTCCCGCACCCTTCACCCGAAATGCGCTCGCGAACAACTCCTGGAATTGCAGATTTACGTTCGTGTCGGGCGCGTTTGCCGGCGAGCGGAAGAACGGTACGTTCACCCCCTGGTTTGCCTGATACGTGAACACACCCGCGTTTCCATCCGCCCGCCGCACAGTTTCGTTGCTCGCGTTTTGCACGAAAGCTACATTCACCGTGGGATTATTCAGCCCCGTTCCCGCGGGCAGATTCTGGATCGACACGGACGCCATCACCTGCCCGCCCGCCGCGATGGATCCTTGCGGTCGCACCCGGATGTTCCTGATGCGAAAAACCCGTTGCGCGTTCGTTCCCGGCGCGTCCAGCGGAACCCCGAGGAACACAACAATATTCGCGCCCTGCCGGCGCCCGAGAATGATATTCGGAGCGCCGCCGCCCGCGAAGTCGAGCCCCACTCCATTCCCCGGCACTGGTACTGCGGGATCCGTGAGCTTCGCCGGGTTGAGCGTGGTGGGATCGTCAATCAGCAGAACCGCGTCCACTAGTGGAGATGGCTCAGTGTTGAACCTGGCGCTGGTCACAGTAGTGGTCAACGCGACGGAGATGTTCACCAGAGTCACTGCCTGCCCGGCCGCCGTCGGCTGCCCGCCGGTCGCCTGGATCACAATGTCTCCCACCACCTCCGTCAAGCCCTCCGCCCGGATCGTCAACGGCTGTGCCGACGCCACCAGTTGAAGCGGCAGCCGCACCGGAGCCGCCATGAAGAACCACAGCAGAAAGTCGCCGCCCCGCCGCAGGTCTCCGCTCGGCAGCCGTAACGAAGTGTTCGCCGCCCCGCCGCGCCGCACGCCGAACGTTTCCCCGTCCAGAAACACATCCGCGAACTTGTCCTTCCAGATGTAGTTCCCCTTCAATACCAGCCGCACCAGGTAGCCCTGTTCCTGCGAGGGCAACTCCGCCAGTTGCCGCAGGAACGCCGCCGCCGCCGCGCTCGGCCGCCATTGGATCACCCGCCCGTTCGTCTGCACCACTGCCGCCAGAGTCAACTCCTGATACAGGGCGCTCCCCGTTGTGGCCCCAGTCAACGGAAGCTCGATCGTCGCAAAGCAAGTCGGGCGCTTTGCTGTCCCCGGAGCCACCGGCTGGTCGCATTCCACATCTATCCCCCCCAGGAACCGCTCCGCCGGGATCAACGTATCGTTCTCCAGATCCACTCCTCCCGGCGCGTTCGCCGACGGAGTCGTCACCCGGATGACCCGTATCCCCCGATGCACCAGGTCCGTCAACGGCAGGAACGGCCTCCGGCAATCCTCGAGCACTTCCCCCACGTTTCTGGTCCACTCGATGACCGCCAGCGGGCACACCCAGATCCGCGGACCCTCCGGCGGCTGTGGAGCCTGCGTGTACCGGTTCTGATACAACTCCACCGGCGTGCTCGGCCGCGCCGCAAACACCCAGAAATCCCCCGTATGCATCCCAGCCGGCGATGTGATGGTCACCGTCAAACCCGTGTCGCCCAGCTTCACCGCTGTTCCCGAAACATAGTCTTCTTCCGCTTCCCACACCCGCAGGAACAGCCGCGGTGTCGGCCCCGCCGCCTGCGCCGCCGCAATCGCACCCGCGGGCAGCGTCAACGTCTGCGCGTCCGGGTTGTACGCCTCCACGAGCGTCACCACCGTCCCTTGTCCATTGGCCACGTACTCCCCATTCGCCAGTTTCGCCTCGGACCGCAGCAACTCCACCGCCTGCCCTACTCGCGGATAGTGGAAAGGGTCCACCGGAGGCGCCGGCAGCTTCACCGTTTGACTATCCACCACGTCCACCCGGTAAAGAAACGAAGCGTTGTCGAACCCCCAAACAAACTTCCCCGCCCCGGAAATCCGCACGCGAATAAGCTGATTTTCCGCCCCCAGATATCCGCCCGATGCCGCCGGCTCGCAGGGCCCCGGCGGCGGACCGCTCGTGTCGAAGCCCACCTTCAGCCGCGCCGCCGAAATCAGTTGCATCGTCGCCGGATCGAACGTCCATCCCTGCGCCGCCCACACCGCAATCTGCGCCTTCAATGCCTCCGCGCACGTCTCTCCGTTCGTTGCCGCCCGCCTGACGCGTTGCAGCAGCCGCGTTCGCTGCGTCGTGTCCGGGCCGCCCAGCGCCACCTCGCGCAGAAACGGGTCCTCCACCGCGCTGATCTCCCGCTCCTCCAACTCGAGAAACACGTACTCCCGCGCCGGCGTTCCCGTGAACGTCACATCGAGAAAATCGCTCTGCTTCAGATACGTGAAGTTCGCGCCCGCCTCCACCCGCAGGCCGCCTACGTACATCGTCCCCTTTCCCACCTGGAAATCGAACGATGGAGAGGGATTCGAGAAGCTGATCTCGTAGCCGTTGTCCGGCGTCCCCACCCGGCCGACAATGTCCAGAAGCTCTTCCCGCGACTCCTCACCCGCAATCTCCTGCGCCTCGTTGAAGTCGGCAGGGACCGTTACTCGCCCCTGCTGGGCTACCACGGACCGGTACTTCTGACGTCCGTCATAGGAAAGGCGATCGCGATCGCTTGGCATACCCTTCTCCTCCTCGCTCTTCGCTACGTAACAAAAACCAGCACGGGGACCAGCCCCACCGGCATATACTCCTCGAACTTGATGCGCAGGCTCCGTTCCTTGATGGCGTTCTTCTCGAGAGAAAAAGCCCCCATCTCCGATCCGTTCTGCGCGCCCTCGCGAATGGACCCGTCCACCGGCGCGACAATCGCCGCATCTGCTTGCGAGGCAACCTGCGCATAGGCCGCATTCCCGAACACCCGCGATGCAAAAATCGGCGCCCTCGCCCGCGTCTCCACGCACTCGTACCGTCTCGGCAACACGCTCCCTGTCGCCCAGCACGTGAACCGCACGCACCCGCGCTGCGCATCTTCGGTAACCACAAAATCATCCAGAATGCATTCACTTGCTTCCAGCCGGTGAACATTCATCCGCCCCAGCACCGTCACCCGCGTGAGTTGCGCCACTCCATCCGGCATCGCGATCGCCGCATGCCCTAACTCGAGCGGAAACGCCTCCTCGAGCAGCAGGCGGTTCAATCTCTCGAGCGCCGCGCCGCTCGGATTGGCCGCCACCACCTCCACCACCGCCGGGCTCAGCGCAATCCCTTCGAATCGCGCCGCCGTGTACAGCAGGCTGCCCGCGATCACCGCATTCAGCCCGTCCACAATTTGTCCCAGCAATGCCGCGTCCGGAGGCTGTGGGCCTGTGTATGCATCGAGCGCCGTATTCAGCGCGGCCGGAAACACGGACACCAGGTACTTCGTCAGCGGAGTCTTCGCGTCGCGCAGTTCCGCCGCCAGGCTTGCCGCATCCTTCACATCCACCGCCTCGAGTTTGCCCGGCGCCGCTGTCCGCAGCCCCTGCACGATGCTGTCCGTAATCTGCAACTCCTCCAACACCCCGCCGTTCCGCGTCCGGATGGGTCCCGTAATCGAGCGCTCCACCACCACGCAAGTCACTTTCCCCTCCACCCACAGGTGAACCGGACGCAGTGCCCGCCCATCAGCCGCCGTCGCAAACAAGGCTGTTCCGCCGCTCGACCCCGGATCGAGTGTCGTGTTCCGCAGCGTCACCACCGCGAACTCGCCGCGCAACACCACATCGCCGCCGCTCACCAGCAACCCCTCGAGCGTCAACTCCGCGTCCGGCTGCCCTTCGAAAATCCACTGGTTTCCCTCGGCCATGCGAATCACGGGGCGCTTCTCGTTCTTCGCCGCCACCGCCGCCGTAGCAAAAGGACCCGCCGCCTGCGGCTGGTATGTCAGCGAATCGTCGATCCGTGTCGTGCCCGCCATCACCGGTGTGAACGCTCCGCCGCCGCTCACCGCGGTAGTGGGCTGCGGCAGCGCAGTCTGCGAAACGCGGATCCGGCGGTCATAAGGCCCTGCTCCGATCGTCGAAGAGAACCCGTAGTGGTAGCTTCCGAACACCTGCGCGCTCACCGGCGGATTGTGCACCCGGAACCGCCCCCTCTCCGGATACACCGTCACATCCGCGGGATTCACAGCCGCATATCCCGCCACGCCGGGATGCGTGTACACGGTCAGCGACCGAACCGTCTCCGCTGCATCCTCCGGATAGAGCAGCCCCGCGCTCGCGCTCCACAGCGCATCCGAAACCGGCGTTGGAAGCTGCCACTCCTCGGGTGAATTCCATGCGTCGCCGTAGCTGTTGGTCTCCCGCCTCGAAGCCGATGCGAACAGTTGGATATCCCGCCCCGTCGGATCGAACGTGTACCAGTCAGCGCACCCCTGCACCGCCACTGGCGTCGTTTGATCCACCCCGAAACTCTTCAGCCGCCACAGAAACACCCCCAGCCGCGGAATGTTGTGCCATCCAACCTGCCCCTGCCCCAGCCGGAAATCCGCGAAGTGGGCAAATTCATCGAACGCCGTGTGCGCGGACTCCGCCCCATAGCGGTTCCGCAGATCCGCCCAGCCTCCAATACCCGTATGCGTGTACTGCCCTACCAGTCCCTGCGCTTGCTGCAAACGGTCCGGGAACTGCCGCTCCACCGGAAGCCCGATCGGCGGATCGAGCCTGTGCCGCGTCCGCCCCATCCTCCGGAAAAATTCGACAACGCGCGCCTCCCACCCCGTAATGTCCGCGGCAATCTCCTCGAGAATCGACACCGTCCCCTTCCGCCGCCGGTAGTAGATCGTCTTGGCGACATCCAGCCTCTGCCCTCTCCCGTCCAGGCTCGCCACCAGGTTCGTCGCCAGCAGATCCGCAATGTAGGGAATCACCCAGTCATCGCATGTCTCAATCGACTGGTCCTCCCAAAGGCGGTCGATGCTCCGCCGCAGCACAGCCGCCTGCGCTGCAATGCGGTTCACAAGTTCCCGCAGCGGGCCCGGCTTGTCGAACACGGCCGAATCCTCCGCACGGTACACCGCGGGGATCAGCCCCCACAGCTTCCCTGCGTAGTACAGCTCGTAATGATCGAGTTCAGCCATTGGCCGCCTCCACGATAACCGTGAGGTTCTCCGGATCGAGTTGGAAGAATCTCCCCTCTCCCGCGAAATATCGGTAGGCCGAAGCGGCGCGGCGGCCGGTAATCCGCAGCGTGAAACTCTCCACAGCGGCCACACCAGCGACGCTCAGACATGCCTGATAGATCTGACTGCGAAACAGAGTCTGCCCGATGCGCACCACGTTCGTCCCCAACAGTCCTTTGTCCGGATCCGCCAGCGCCGCCTGCACTGCCGGAGCTACATCCGCTTCCAGAAATCCGCTGCTCAACCGCACCGTCACCCGCAGCCGGACGGGCAGCGCCAGCGCCTGCAACACCTCCAAAGGACGGTTTGGATCCGCTGTGCGCGCCAGAGCCTGCTTTGCCGCCGTCACCGCCCCAGCCGTATCGCCCACATACACCGTGACCACCGTCTGCTGCCGCTCCGTGCTGAAACTCCAGTACGCCTTCGCCCGCGCCACGCCCGGTGTCGCCGCCGCGATCGCTTCATAATCGGCGCCCGATACCGCCCGGTTGAACGTCAGCACCGATTTCGGAGCCAGCACTCTCAATCTCTCCGCGCTGTCCGGATCCTCGCCGCCGAACGGCTGCACCGGATTCACAATCCCCTTCAGTCCCGGCAGCGGTTGCAGCATCACCGTCAGTTTGCCCGTGTCCGGCAGTGCCGCGCCGCTTTCGTAGCGATAGTAGGCGGTAACGTTGTTCGTCCCCGATGGAAGGCGCGCCCCGTCCACCCCATCCCCGAACTGCACGTGCGTCTTCTGCTCGTCATCCTCCTTCGTCACGAAAACCCGAGCATCTTTTCCCTGCCCGTAAAAACTCGCCGTCTCTTTCCATTCGATCCCGTCCACATACACGCGCAGCGTGCTCTTGTAGCTTTCCGGCGTTTCCGGATCCGTGCTCGGCAGGTACGTGAGCGGCGACTTCTTCAACACGAACTCCTGCCCCGCCGCCGTCGCATCCCCGCTGCCCAACAGCTCGTTCACCACACTCTTCCCGCGCGAAACCGGCAGCAGGTTGAACAGCACACTCACCGGAGCTTGCAGCGTTCCCGCCGCCTCCGCCGTCAACTCGAGCGACGCCGCCGAAGCCGTTACCACCACCGCCTTCGTCCCGTCCCCCACTCCGTCCTGCACCAGGACCGCATCGCCCGGCGCCAGCGGCGGAAACGTCGCGTTCCCCGCCGCGCTCAGCGCCAGGTCCGCTCCCGTCACCGTCGTGGCGGGAGTCGCAATCACCGTCCCCACATCCTGATACCGGTAACGCACCCGCGTCTTCGTGCTGTCTGCAATGATCGCCGCCGTGTCCAGCGTCCCTGTATACCCGAGAATCGTGTGCAGAATCGGAATCGGGACCGTCGTATCCGGGTCCGGGCTCACATCCGGATTCGTCGAATTCGCAAACCACACCTTCTCCGAATTCGAAGTCACCGAAACGGGAGTCCGGGTGGGCGACGTACCACCCTTGTCCACCACCACGATGTCCCCCACCTCGATCTGCCTCACCAGTGAAGCCAGGTGCATCGTCGTCGCATCCACGATTGTTCCCGAATATCCCCACAACCCAACGGAATCGCTGCTTCGCAACAGCCGCAGGCTCGCGGGCGCGGGAGCCGAGGACAGCGCCGGAGAAAACGTGATCCGCATGTTCTTCTTCCCGCGCGGGTCCTGCTCCTCGACCAGACTCGCCACCGTGACAAACGAAGCAAAGTCCGCCGCCTGCGCCGCCCAGCCCCGGTTCACCACCAGCAGCGTCTCTCCTGCCGTCGCCGTCGCGCTCTGTCCCTCGAGCAGCAGGCTGTTGCTCACCGCATTGCTCGCGGCGGGATCGGCGTCCACTTCATCCGGCAGCGCCGCCGTCGTCTCCACATCCGCCTCGAACGTCTGCGGCGTCTGCCCCGGACCCGGCTTGCTCTGAATCTGGTATCCCGCCGGAATGACGATCGGCTTGGGCCCCTTCACCAGCGCCGCCACCGTGCCCGTCGCTCCAATTCCCGGCCGCGGACGGTAGCCCAGCAGCCGCACAATATGCCGTGTGCTCTCCTCGAGAAACGCCGTCCGTAAGAACGTCTCGTTCGCCACCCGCTCGTCATAAAACGTCAGGATGTCCGCAAGGTACGCCCACCACTCGACTATCTGCACCGCCAGGTCCTGCTGCGCCCCCGGCCGCCATGCCGACAGTTCCACCTCCCCATCGAGCGGCCGCAGCAGCGCTTCCCGAAACGCCGCGTAATCCCCCACGCGATAGTGGATGGTAGACAGCCCCGGCGCATTGAAGATGACGCCCGGATGCTCGAATTGCTGGCACGGACATGTGTACGAGCCCTTCATTTGCCGCCCTCCACCGTGATCCGAATCGAGCCGCGATCCGGCCGGCTCGGGTCGTTCTCCACCAATACGATTTCATCCAGTCCCACCACTACCTGCCCCGGCATGTTCACGTAGTCGTTCGTGTATCCGCGCCGCCGGTACGATACCGAAATCACCCCGCCCACTCCCGCCGTGTTCTGAATCGCAGCCTCCAGCACGCTTCGCTCCAGCGGCTGCCCGAACGTGAAGTTGTCGGGATGGAAAAATCCCACGCTCCCATCCACGAATTTCGCTGTGCTCAACGTCCGCAACACCGCCGCCTGCACGTCGCCGCGGAATGCATCCGCCCGCGCACACAGGCTGATCTTCAAATCGAGCGCCGCATACCGCGGGTTCGGAACATACGACTCGTATCCGGCCAGCCGCCGCCGGTTCAACAACTCGATCAGTTCCACATGCTGATCCACTCCGAGTTCCACCGAATTCTCCGGGTCAGGCGCCGTAAACACCGTCATCCAACTCCCCGTCCAGCGGAACGTGGTCCCCGCACGCTGCACCCACTCGAGTCCCTCCGCCGCGGCCTCGTAATCCTCCTGCCGCACCGCCCTGTACTGCACCGCCCGAAACGCCTCCGGAGCCTTCCGCCGGATGGAGAGCAGTGTCTCCGCGTCAGCTCCATCCGCACCCGCGAAGGGATTCGTTACACCCGCAGCCATCGATGGAGCCTCGAGACGCCACACCGCATCCGGCGACACGTTGCCCGCCTTCCCTCCTCCAATCCGGTACGTCACCGTGAACACCGCGTCCTCTTCCGGAATGTCGCCGAACACGCCATCCCCAAACCGGACGGTATCCCCTTCGTCCCCCCCGTAATCCATCTGCACCGTCTTGTCCGCGTTCGTACCCACGCGCGTAAAGTAAGCCGCATCCAGCGTGAACGCCGGGTCAAATGCGCCCGCGTCCAGCAGCCATCGCTTCCAGATCCATTCGAGTGGCGTATCGCCTACCCTGTCCTCGAGTAACTGAACCTCCGGAGCGGGCCGCCCGGCCGCCTCCTTCGCCGGCAGCCAGGCCACACCCGAATTCGCTGCCGATCCCGCCAGCGGCGATACCGGACCCCTCCGTTGCAGCGTGTACAGATACCCCGGCGATTGATTCGCCCCCGTGCGAAACACGGCCCTGGGCAACTGCGCCTGCGCCGCCGGCGGATTCGCAATCGCGAACGATTCCGTATACCGCCTCCCCTGCGTCGCCGTGATCAGATTCCCCTTCACCTTCGTCCGCGTCAGATCCCGGTCTGCCGTCAGTGCATCTTCGACACGCCATTTCAGCCGAGTCAGCGGCACGCCAAACAGAGCATCCGTCATCTCGAATGCCGGGTCCTTCGAATCCAGTTGCACCACCTGCCGCAACGGCGGATCCGCTGTCGTCGCCCCCGCTGTCTCGATCAACAGCAACTGCCCGGGCGTGAACCCCCAACCTTGGCCCTCCACCCACATTTCTGTCGCTCCCGCCTTCAGGCACTGTTCGCTGTCATCGAAGTAGTAAGGCGTTCGTTCGTTCCACCGTTCGTCCGCGTCGAATGTTCCGCTATCCGCCAGCCCCTGCCCCGTCTCGAAGTAAATCGCCGAGCCGTCCGGACCCGCCGCGCTCAGCAGCAATCCCGCGGGAATCGTCCCCGCGCCCTGAACAGTGAACTGAAGCAGCACGCTCGCCGCCAGCGCCGGCTGTGGTTCGTAGTCCACCAGTCTCGCGTGCCGCACCAGCGACCGCCGCTGTGTCGCCGTCTCCAGGGACGATTCCGCCGCCACCCGGTCCTGCGTGTAGCTCAAATCGTCCGCCAGCGCGCTCAGAGCCTCCATCATCATCACGCCGAAATCGGCCTCGGAGCGCTCCTTCCACTCCGGATACCGCAATGCCGAAAAGTCCGAGAGCGCCTTCCGGAAGCTCAGAAAATCCTTCGCCAGATAGTCAATCGGCGGCACATCCGCGCTTGGCCCCGGACACACCGGAGCCGGAGTCGCGCAATCGAGCGTCGATTCACACCGCGCCTTGAACGAAAACGCCGCCTGCGAGAAGTACGGCCGGTCCAGACTCGCGCTCTCGATTGCCAGCACGTACGTGGAAAAATCACCAGGAGCCGCCACCCGCAACGTCAGCACCGGATTCCCGTCCCCATCGGTCGACCAGTCCGCCGCCTGATTCACCGGCAGAATCGCCACCGATGGAATCGTGTCTCCTCCCGTAATCGTCACGTCCTTATCCGCGAACGTTCCCGCCACCGTCACCGCGTTCAGAAAGTGCACCTTCAGCGTTTTCTGATCGTCGGTGGCCACCTCGACAAAGTCGATGCCGTTCAACGTGGCCGATTGGATGAGTGCAACGCGCCGGTTCGCCATATCACCTCACCAGAACCGCTGTCCGGTCCGTCGATTGCGTCTCTACCAGCAGATAGTCGATGTCGATCCTCAGTTCCCCGGCGTCCGGATCGCCGCCCACCCGCACATCCTTCACGCTGATCTGCGATCCCAGCCACTTGTTCAGCGACTGAAGAATCAGGATCTTCACCGAAGCTTCCAGCGCCTCTGAATGCGGCGCGAAGATCAACTGCCGCAAGCCGCATCCGAACTCCGGCAGGTCCACGCGCTCCCCCGGCGATGTCAGCAGCACTTGCCGGATCATCTGCCGCACATGCGTCGCATACGGCGATTGCTGCGCCCGCCGCGAGTCGCCGTCAATCCGGAACGGATATGCGTAATCGTGGCGCTCCATGCTACCTCCCCGATACCTTTCGTTGCGTGTTCACCACCATCACCGTTCCCTGCACCGCCTGGTCCGCCGCCACGCACAACCCCACGCTCTGCTCCGTCAAATGAAATGCCTGCACCGATTTGCTCTGCGCCGCCGGCTGCACCCAGTTCACCTGCACGCAGGGATGCGGCGTCGGCCCCACCGCGAACGGGCAACCCGTTATGGTGAACGTGTCCGCCGATCGCACAAGGAACGCCCCGTCCGCCTTCGACTTCGTGTTCGATGTAATGATGTTCACCTGCCCGCCATGAGGGCACATCAACTGGCTCGACGCGTTCAGCAAGGCAGCCATCACACCTCCCTATAGAACTTCCAGCGACCCGTCGTTTACATCCACCTTCGAGGAACTCACCAGCACCTTCTTCCCGTCCCTCTCCACCAAAACCCCATTCGAATCGAGCGTGATCTTGTTCCCGGCATCGTCGCTGATCACGATCTTCGACGCGCTGTCATCGAGGATGATCTTGTGCTTCGCCACCGTCACAATCACCTTCACGTCCGCCTTGGCGTCCTGCGGCACTTCGCCTTCCCGCCAGTAACACCCGGTCCACACCGGCAGCGAAACGTCCCCACCCTCGAATTCAATCCACACCCCGCTTCCCACCTCAGGCAGAAACGCGAATCCCACTCCATCTCCCGCGTACGGGACGCACGGCGATGCCCATCCCGTCGCCTGGTCTCCCAATGCCGCCGGCACTTTCGCTTTCACCCGCATCGCCGCCTCATCCACATCCGTCACCGTCCCTCGATACTTGCCGTAATACTTCGACTTCAGCCGTTCCAGCGCCTCCAGAATCATTTCCTCGTTCACTAGATCAGCCCTCCGCCGAATCCGCCTCCGGACGCGTTCTCCCCAACTGCGTTCCGCACCAGCACGAACCTCATCCGGTGGCTATCCTGTCCGATCGTGTGCCGCACGTTCCACACGTAGTAATTGCCCGAATGCACGCTCCCCATCCCGGCTACTTCCACCACCGTTCCCGCCCGCAATACCTTCTTGAGCCGCGACAGGTCGGCCTCGCCTTCACACCGCACAAACCAACCCGAATCCGTCAGCAGCGCCTTCGCGCGCAGCGCCAGATCGCCCGCATCCGTTGCCGCCGTCGTGAGAATCGCCTTCATCGCGCGGCCCGCGAACGTTGTCAAATCCCGGTCGCCCAGAGCCGTCAAACCCGACTCCGTCGCATCACCCGAAACCCCATCCTCATCCGCCGTAGTGAACAGCGCCTGCCGCGCCTCCACTTCCGTCGGCCGCGTAATATCCCACTCCACGTCGAGCGACTCCACGTTCCAGTTCTCCGGATCGTTCACCAGCAGCGTCACCGCCGGCGAACCGCTCAGCGATGGCCGCATGAAATACCCCGTGCGTACTCCCGGCGTGTCCGCGCACGCCACCCGCGCCAGTTTTCCGTTCCGCCGTGCCAGCATGCGCAGCAACTGGATGTCCGTCGTCCGCTGCATCAGCGTGTTCCCATCCTCCGTGTGCGCCGCCGAATCATCGCTCGTGTTTCCCGAATCGGGCGTGATCCCGTAGTCGCCGAAAATCGTGTTCGCCACCGTCCCATCGGTGACGTCCGCCCACTCCTTCACCTTCTCCTCGAGATTCATCAGCCACGATGCGTCCTGTCCCCACACCTTCAACCGCGACGACGTCGCCCCCCGCTCGACATGCAGTTTCTGGCTCAATACGTATCCATCGAAAATGCATTCCGGCGCTTGCCCTTCCGCCGAAACCACCACCGCCACGTTCCCATAGGGCTGAAACTCGCTGTCGTTGACGAACGTCAAGTCTCCCGAACTCGACCGGCTCACCGGCAAATCCAGTTCGAACGCCCCCGGCAAATCCACACTCTCCTCCACTTCGAGCGAAGTCATCTGCGTGTACAGGTCCTCTCCCGCCGGCTGGCCGTCGAACAGCAACTGGAAGGAGTTCGCCATCTGCCGTTCAATCCTTTGCCGGTATGCCGATCAGATCCTGCACCGCGAGCGCATCCGGAACCATCGCATCATTGGCGTCGCACAGCTTCCAGAACGCCGTGGCATCCTTCAGATAGAGGGCCGCCAGATGATCCAATCTCTGCCCTTCCTTCCGCGCGTGATAGCCGATCACCCCTCCAGTGCGTGGCAGAGGCAGCTTCACCACCGGAATCATCCGGCCGTCCGCCGCGGTAATGGTGTACGTCTCCATCCCCTGGTACCGGCTTCCCTTGAAGAACATTCCTTCCTCCTAAATGGGCAGCATCCCGATGATCGACTCCACCGAGTTCGCCAGATTCGCCACCGCCAGCGCCTGCCGTAAGCCTTGCGAATACACATATGCGGCCTTCGCCACCTCCTTCAACGGATCATCCCCAAGCGCCGCCAGTTCCTCCGGAGTCAGCACCGTCAGCCCCAGCGTCGCATCGGCGTGCGTGGGATTCAGCAGCGTGTCGTATAGCTTCTCTGTAATGTTCAGCGTCGTCACCCGCACCGGCACGATGCGCCCCGGTCCCCATACGAACAGCACCACCGGTACTTGCGATTGCGGAACCGAACTAGATGCGCCCGAAGCTCCTCCCCCCGCGGAGACCCCACCCGCTCCCACTGAAACCGATACGGACCCCAGCAGCCCCGCCTCCGCCGAACCCGTCGGATACAACAACATCTCGAGAGCCGCCAGCCGCGTGTAGATCCCCGACACCGTCGCAATCCCTTCCGCCACCGGGCTCCCGTCCGCGATCATGTCGCTCGCGTCCATCGCAATCGACATCGAAAACGACTCCCCCGGCATTCCCTTCACTGCCAGAGGATTCGTCCGGTCCCCCGCCGAGGGCGGCTGCGTCCAGTTGTGCGTGATCGTCTCCGGGTTGTACTGGAACACGATCACGTTCGGCAGCGGAACCAGAAACGTCGGCATGAACTGCACCAGCGCCCCGTGCATGAATTTTCCAGGCATGACTGCGTTATATGCTCCTCTTCAAACGGCGAACGATCTCATCCGTGATCCGTCCCGCCAATTCATCCGCGCTACCGTGGGGCCGCGCGGCCACCTGCATCCGCAGCCCGCCAATTGCCGCCTCGCTGCCAGGTTCCAGCCCCGCCGCCGACAGCAGTTCCGCAATGCGCCGCCCCAGTTCCTTTCCCGCAAGCGATTGCGGCCCCGTCATCCGCAACGCCAGCCTGTCGATCGTAATCATGCCGGATCCTCCAGATCATTCGCCCTCAGGATCTGGCCCTGCTTCTGCATCTCCCGCCGCACTCCGGCCACTATGTGCCGCATCCCGATCCGCGACCGCTCTTCACAAGCCAGGAACGCCGCCCGCAGCGCCGCCGCCTTGATCGTCGCCCCCGTCAAGTCCAACTGGCTCGCCAGTTTCTCCCACTGGATCCCCTCCTCGATCAACTCCAGCCCCTCCGGAGTCCGCTCCGGCAGCGCCTTCCGCCACAGCACCCGCCGCTCCGCCACTCCCGGCGGCAGAAAGTCGATCAGAAACCGCAGCCGCCGCAGAAACGCCTTGTCCAGATCTTCCTTCCGGTTCGTCGCCAGAATCGCCAGCCCGTCGAATTGCTCCATGCGCTGCAACAGGTAATTGATCTCGATGTTGGCGAACCGGTCGTGCGCGTCCTTCACCTGCGTCCGCTGCCCGAACAGCGCATCGGCTTCGTCAAAAAACAAAATCACGCTGTCGCGTTCGCAGGCGTCGAAGACCTGCTTCAGATGCTTCTCCGTCTCCCCGATGTACTTGTTCACCACCGCCGAAAGATCCACACGCCGCAGCCCCAGCCCCAAAGACCGCGCCATTACCTGCGCGGCCATCGTCTTCCCCGTGCCGCTTGGCCCCGCGAACAACGCGCTGATGCCCCGTCCCAGGGGCGTCAACCGCTCGAAGCCCCAATCCTCCAGCACCGCGTTCCGCAGCCGCACCTGCGATTCGAGTTCCTCCAGATGCCGCCGCAACTGCTCCGGCAGCACGATGTCTTCCCACTCGTACGGCAGCGGAACCGCTTGCAGCAAATCTCCCGGAGCGCTGTGCAGCAGCGTGTGACAGGTCAGCGCCGCCGCCTGCTCCCCTGCCGCCGACGCGCGCGCCGCCGCCACAATCTCTTCCGGCAGCAAGGGCGAATCCGCCACCGCGCGCGGCATGGGTCCGCCGCCCTCCTGCCTCCACAACTCGCGCCTCACCCGCTGCGTCAACCGCGGCAGGGAATAGCTGAGCCGCGCCACTCGACGGTCCGCGCCCCACGACAGGCTCACTGCCGTCGCGTAGAAGCTCAGCCCGATCTCCCGCCGCGCCGCCTTCAACACCTTCGCATCGAGCGCATCGGCATCCCTCCATAGCACCGCCCCGCCGCATAGCCTCGCCAGCCGTACCGCCCTTTGCACCCGCTCTCCCGCCGCGCTTCCCTCCATTTGCCCGAGCGCCTGCCCATCCACCGCCAGCAGCCCAATCCCAAGGCTCGCGCAAAGCTGCGCCGCCAGTGTTCCCCTCCCCGCGCCCTTCGCACCCACAATCTCGATCTCCACGGACACCCGCTGCTGCCGCCCGATCGCCACCAGCGAATTCTTCATCGCCGCCAGCATCTCCGGATACAGGCACGGCCACTCCACGCGCAGCCACTGCGCATGCATCCCCAACACCCCGTCCGCGGTCTGCCCATCCACCAGCCAGTGCAACAACTGCGGATCGGCCGTCCATGGGCTCGCCGCCGCCCACGGGTTTGCCGCGCCCTCCACCGGCTGCGCCATGTGCCACCGCACCAGCGGAGAGGAAGGCCCCAGCCGCACCTCGCGGGTCCACCCGTACAATCCGCTCGCCAGCCACAGCGTCGCCTGCGAAGCGTTCGCGTCGTCGTGCAGGTAGCCGCACACGCGCCGCCACCACGGATCGCTCTCCACCGCCAGCGCCAATGCCAGCAGGTCCCGCTCTTCCGCGCTCAGCCCGAACTCGCTGATCAGCCTCTGCCACCGCTCTTCCTCCGCGCGCTCCCACTCCGCGATTTCCAACGTGTACTGCCGCGCTTCCGCGTCCGACCGGTAGAATGCCTCTTCCACCGCCGCCATCTCCGCCGGGTCCGTCAGTATGCGGTTCACGTCCGCTTCCGTGATCGCCAGACCCTGCGTCGAACTTCCATCCTGAGCCCACAACGACCGCATCCACGCCGCTCGCCGCAGCGCCCGCAGCCGTAAAGCCCGCAAGAACGCGGGTTCCGCTTTCGTTAACCGCCGTTTTTCGAGCGCCGGTGTCATATCGTGATCCACCACGAAGGCGCGCTCTCGACGCCGCTGACTCTTACACGCACCCCGTAACGTCCAGGCGCCAGCGCCGCCGGAGCGCGAAACGCAATCGACGTTCCCCCGCCCAGAATCTGAAACTCGCCCGCCCCGGGAGCCCCCGCCGCCTCGCCGAGCGCCACCGTCTCGAGCAGCACTTCCGTCTTCCCAGCCGTGAATCCCACCCCGCTGAATGTGTATAGACCAGCCGCCGCCGGCAGAATCGGCGGGTTCGTCACTCCAGTCACCGCCGCGCACACGCTCAGCGCAGCCGAATTCGTCCTCACCGCCCCGCTCCCCGCCCGTATCTGGTAGATCCCCGGCGCGGGCGAATCCGCCGGCGGCGTCCCCACCCCAGGCCGCAGTTCCAGCGTCACGGACGTCTCCGTATGAATCACTGGCGCTCCCGCGCGCCACCCGGAGATGTCCCTCTCATTCGTCCCGTCCGCGTCCAACAGGAAAAATTGCGTCGTGGGCGTGAACCCCGCGCCAAGAATCACCACGCGCTGTCCCGGCGCTGCCGTGGCCGGCGAAAGATCAAATGTCCCCGTCTTCAGGTCCGCCGGCGTGCTGTCCGGCTTCAGATACGTGATGCGCGCGTGCGTGCCCAGCAACTGTCCCGAGCCCGCGAAGGGCAAGTCCGATGGGTTCGCCGTCAGCAAAAACGCAGTCGGCTTCGGCGCGGGCCCCGGAGCCGCGTCCGTCGGCGAAAGAAACGCTACCGCCACTTTGTACACCACCGTCAGCCGGAACGGAGCCGATGCGGCCTGCCAGAGAATGCCCAGTTTGTCGAACCCTTCCATCTCCGTCGTAACCGTCATTTCTTCGCTCGTCGAACTCAGCCGCAGAATCGGATTGTCCTGAAGCGCCCGCATCGCGACCGCCGTCGCATGCTGCTCCTGCCGGAACTCTTTCCCCGCATATGCCGTCAGCAGGTAGTAAAGTTCCAGCCCCATCGGGCGCTGCCGCGAAAGCTGTGGACCCGTCACCGGCGTGTTCCTCACGTTCCTGTCCACCCCGACGTGATACAGATAAAAACAAACCTGGCAGCCGCCATCCGACCGCACGCTCTCCGGCATCGCCCCAGTGACATCGAACGCAAACGGGAGCGTCGCTGCATTCATTGCCGTGCGGATGATGCCCAGCAGCAGGTCCGTGATCACCGATAGATCCGTTACTCCCGTTAGAGCCATGGCGCCATCTCAACTCTGTCCCCATCCGAACAGCCTCGAGTAGCCGCGCGAAAGCGGCGTTTTTCGTCCCGGTTCGCGGCGCGGCGCCGCCGCAACCGGAGCCTGCTCGGGAGCAGGCGGAACCACTTCGATCTCAATCGAGCCGATATGCAGTGTGGGAGCGGCCTTGGCGGGAGGGCCGGGAGTCGGGGCGGAGGCTGCCGGCGCAGGCTCCGTCCAAAAACGCAGCGGCACGCCCTCCTGCTCCGCGGTCCCCTCCGGCAGCGGTTCCACTCTCCTCAAGTCAGATCTTTCCTGCTCCGGAATCACCCGCGGCCGTGAAGGAAACGCCGCGGGCGCGGCCGCAGGCTTCGTCCCCTTCACCACTGGGCTTCCATCAATCACTTCCGGTCTCTCCCGCGTTGGTCCGCGCCCCGGCTCCGGAGCCGGAGACTCGGCCGGAAACTCCCGAACTTCCCTTGGCGCCGTCTCCGCGCGAACCGCATCCATTCTCACCGCGCCTGGAGCCATCGGCGCCTGTGCCAAGTCCGGATCCCGCCCGGCCAGGGGCCCATTCACGGCCGCTTCGCCGTCTCCCGCGGTCGTCCGTTGCTCCAACCGATGATCTGCAACGCCCGTGGCTCTCACCGCCGCCGCGTTCTTTTCCTTCTGCTCCGTCTGCTCCGTCTGCGCTGCCCGCGCAACTCCCGCAGCGCGCTGCGGCTCCTGTTCCACCCTCGGCGCTTGCGAGGATGTCCACTGCGGCGTCGCCGGAGGCTCCCTTCGCGGCGACATGCGCGGCCGCAGCACAGCCGCCCCTGCCGGAGCCTGCCGCGCCACGCCGCGGAAATACGCGCCCCTCGTACTCACTCGAGCCTCCCGCTTCCCGCCGCAAGGTCCGAGTACACCATCCGCCGGTGCGCGGGCATCGCCAGAATGCTCTCCTCCGGCCAGTGAAACGCCTTTGCCAGCCGTCCCACCTCCTCATACAGCCCCAACGCCTGGCTCCGTAATTCCTGCAACACGAAGCTCTGCACGTCCAGGTACATCCGCACCGCAACACCGCACTCCGGACACTTGCCCGACAATTCCTGCGACAACAGCGGAGCCATCCGCGCAATCGCCCGCTCCACTCGCCGCAGTGCGCCTCTCGAAGCTTGCGCGGGCTCCACGCAGCGCGCAATCAACTCGCGCTCCGCATCACCCCCGCGCAGCGCCGCTTCCTGGTCGCTTCCCAAAGGCAGGCGAAACCGCACAGCCTCCCCGCGCAACCGGTACCAGCCCTCTCCGTCCTGTTCGGCATCCGGCGCGGCTGCCGGCTTGTGGTGCGCGCAATATTCGCCGATGGGAAAGTCCACATCGATCTGCGCCCTGCACCCGGGCTGTGGACATCGCACCACGCTCAGAATCGACTCCCCCAGCACCAGCCTGCGCAACGCGAGCAGCAGATACTCCATATCCGCCACCGGCAGACCGCGCACGCTCGCATCCCCGGCAAACTCCGCCAGCCTGGCCAGCAGATCCAGCGCCGTGCACGTCTCGTTACCCCTCGCCTCGAGCAGCAGCAATTCTTCTCTGCCCGTGGGAAAGCGCAGGTCCACCTCGAGTTTGCTCACCGGCAGCCGGTACATGAGACTCCCGCTTTCTCAGATCTCCGCCGGCTCCGTCAGCGTCAGGTCATGCTCCCAGCCTTCGTTCTCCAGTTTGATGTGCTCGATGACCACGCTGTTGCCGCCGGCATCCAGGTCCGCCAGCGCCTGAAATTCCGAAACCCAGCAGCGATGCACCAGGTACCGGTGCACCGGCTGCCCCGCTTCGTTCAGCAACTCGATGCGGATCTCCTTGCGCAGGCTCTTCAACGATTGCGACGGCACGCCTTTGTCCAATACCTGCGCCGCATTCGCCCAGTCCTCGAAATCCTTGTCATGCGTCACCCCGCGATCGAGCGTGATGGCGTCGTATTTCGTCCGCCCCAGCCCCTTGCGGATGATCATGTTCCCGCCCTCTTTGTACTCGATCGCGTCGGAGGACCTCTTCAACCCCCCTACCTTGCTGATCCCCGCCACTGGCGTGCTCGTGCCCTCGAAATAGACGAGAAACCGGAAGTTCTTATAGGGATCAAAGCGGTTCGTATTCACGGAAAACGGCTTTCCCATTGCAATATCTCCTCCTTACGACTGCGACTGCCCGGCCAGTTGCGCGATCTTGATGATCACGAACTCCGCCGGCTTGAGCGGCGCAAAAGCAACCACGATGTTCACAATCCCGTTGTCGATGTCCTGCTGCGTCGTCGTCGTCGCGTCGCAGATTACCTTGAACGCCTTGCTCGGCGTCGTTCCCTGGAACGCGCCCTGGTTGAACAGCGACAGCATGAAGTTCTCAATGCTGGTGCGAATCGACACCCACAGCTTTTCATCGTTCGGCTCGAACACCACCCATCCCAGGTTGTTCAACAGCGTCTGCTCGAGAAACAACGCCATCCGCCGCACCGGAACGTACCGCCATTGCTGCAAAGACGGGTTCTCCGTGATCTGCGTCCGCGCCCCGAATACCACCGTCCCGATGCCCGGAAACGTGCGCAGGCAGTTCACCCCCAGCGGGTTCAGCGTACCCTGCCGCTGATCGGTCATCACTCCCCGGTCCACAACCCCCAGCGTGTTGTTGACAATCGTCTCCAGCCCCGCTGGAGCCTTCCACACGCCCCGGTTGACGTCGGTTCTCGCGAATATCCCCGCCACCGAACCGCCCGGCGCGAGTTCCATCGTCGTCCCCGTCAGCGGATCGGGTGTGCGCAGATACGGGAAGTACAGCGCTCCGTTCGTGCTCTTCGGCAGCGTCCCGATCACATCGGCAATCTTCGGCAAGGGAGCCAGACTGTCGTCCGCCGCCGCCTGCCGCGGCGGATCCAAAATCGCGAACGCGTGCTTCCGCTCGCAGAACGCCAGCGCCGCGCTCCAGATCGCCGTGTCCGAAATCCCCGGCATCACCAGCAGGTTGAATATTGGAACCTTGTCGAGCGAAGTATCCTGCGCGAAAACCGCCGTGAAATCCGCCGCGCTGAACGACGTCACGAAACCGCCCAGCACCAGCGTGAACGGTGCCCTGCCCGCCGCCGTGAACGTCGCTCCGTACGCCGCGCCTGCCGGACTCACGGTTACCAGCGTCGAAATTCCGTTCAGCCGCTTATCGAGAAAATCCGCGCTCGCCGGATTGATGCTCACCGCGCGGAATGTCTCCGCCCTCGTCCCGTACCCGATCGTAATGTCCGCCACCGTGTTCCCGCTTTGCAGATTGTCGATCGTGACGTTCATCCCCACCAGGTCCACCGGTTCCTCAGCTGTGAACTTCACCGTATCCACCGTCACCGTCCCTTTCGGAATCGGTCCCAGGTCCGCGCCCGCACCGTCCCGCGAACGCGGCTCCAGCCCGACGACATACGCCGTCGAGCCCCCGTTCAGAAAGAACTGATTCACGGCGTACGCCACCGAGTTGTCGATCATTCCGCTCGCGTACAGCCCCCCGAACTCCCGTTCGTATTCGGTGAAACTGAACAACTGCACGGCCTTCCTGAAATTCTTCGTCTTCGGGTGCGTATAGCCGGCAAAAACCGCAATCGAAGTCGGCGCCGCCGTGATGGTGCGCGCGTTGCTTGCCAGTTCCTCTATGTAGAGGCCCGGATAGGTTGGTGTGATGGGCATATCTCTTCCTGAAAACGGATTTATAGACCGATTACTCTGTTTTCCGGCTGGCCAAAACGCCTAACCGGCCACTATTGCCGTCGCCTTTACGGCGGCCGATGCATCCGCGCCGCCGCTCAACAGTACGGACCCCGCCGCCGGAGTCCCCACCGCCGCCGCCCCTTCCGGCGGCGTCACGTCCATCTCGTAGCTGAACGTGCTCGCCAGGTCCGTTGGCAGCACTTTCGCCGCCGGCGTCTTCTTCCATGCCGCCACCAGCGTGAACGTCCTTGCCGTTGCATCCACGTCCTTGATCTCCACCGTCGTCAATTCCCCGTCCGCGCCGTCCGCCTTCGCCTGTACGGAGAAAGCTGTCCCTGAACCGGTATTCAACGGAATGTCCGCCTTCGCCGCCGTCGCCGGAGAGGTGATTGTCAGGGCATAGACGCCCGCCTTGGGTACCGCCGTCGATGCAGGCGCCGCCCCCGGAACGAACACCAACCCCGGACGCGTCCCATTGCCCGCCGCCGTCCCCAAAGAGGCCTGGACCGTCCCGGGCGTCAAAGCCGTGTACGTATCCGTCTCCGAAACCGTGGCGTCAAACTTCGGATTCGTCCCCGAATCGAAGTTGGAAAACACCGCGAGAATTGTATTGCCCGTCGATCCCGCCGTCTTCGCCTTCAATACCATCACCGGCTTCGTCGGCGATTGCGGCCCCGGTGTTACCGCTCCGGCTTTCACCAGGTGCCCTAGAAATGCGTCGAACAGGGCTTGGTTGGCTGTGTAGAGGGAGCCTTGCGCTTTGATTTGGCTGTCCTCGAAATAGATATCGGATACTGGAAGGGATAGTAGCTTTCCGCTATTCGGTTCCATCACTTCCACAGGTCCGTTGATGATGGCTGGCGATTTCGCCATTCTGGCCTCCCGCAAAAGCTTTCGCAGTCAGTCCAACCCGCGGGCGCGCGCTCCCTCAGACACACATTTCACGCACACTCCAGGCGCGGCCACCCGAGGTTCCGGTGCTTGATCGCCCGCCGGAAAAGCTTTTTATATCCAGCCCCTCACGGCGATTGTTGGATAGTGTACCAGGAATCCAGTACGTTTCAAGCCTCAGTACTAATTTTTTTCTTGCCGATTCTGAACATCTGCCCTCACCAGGCCGGAAACATAAGATTTCATTAAATTAGAATTCCTCCACCCTTAACCCCGTCTTCAATCTCGCGTACCATAGCCAGGTGACCTCTATCTCTCGCCGCGCTTTCTTCGCCTCCCCTTCGGCCGCCTTCGCCGGAATCGGCCAGCACGAATCCTTTCAGGCCGGCCGCGCCCTCAAGGACCTCAGGCAGCCCCAACTCTTCCTCGACGACACCTGGATCGAGGACACCTACCGCCTCGAGCGCGTCTGGGAACCCGCCGAACTCTTCCCCGAGCCCGTCCTGCGCCCCGAAGCCCCCTGGGAAGGCCGCCAGGTCGTCCTCTACGGTTCCGCCTTCCGCCTCGGCTCGGAATGGCGCCTCTACTACATGACCTTCAACTCCCCCGCCCCCTCTCTTCTCTGCATGGCCACCAGCGGCGATGGCGTCCACTGGCAGCGCCCCAATCTCGGACTCTTCGAATTCGGCGGCTCCCGCAACAACAACATCGTCATGATGCCCGCTCCCGGCGAAAGCCACGATGGCCCCACCGTCTGCCACGATCCCCAGGATTCACAATCGCCCTTCAAGATGATCTACTACGGCTCCGGCGCGAACCGCCCCCGCGGCGAATACGTCGCCTTCAGCAAGGACGGCATCGTCTGGCAGCACCGTTCCCAACCCGTCATGACCGATACCGGAGACCGCACCAACGTCATGTCCGTCCGCGACCATGAGGGCAACTACGTCGCCTACCTCCGCCACCGCGATATGATGCGCGCCGTCCGCGCCCGCGCCATCTATCGCAGCCAGAGCAAGGACTTCCTCCACTGGTCCACCCCGCAACTCGTCCTCCGCCAGGACCTCCTCGATGATCCCAACACCGAGTTGTACGGCATGCCCGCCTTCCGCTATGGCGATCTCTACCTCGGCATGCTCGAACGCTGGTACGACAACCCGGATGTCATCGAAGTGCAACTTGCCTGGAGCCACGACAACCACATCTGGCATCGCCCTGCCCGCCGCTCCGCGTTCATCGGTCCCAAATACCCCTGGAACCAGGCCTGGAACACCTGCGCCTCCACTCCACCCATCCTGCAAGGCAACACACTCTACTTCTACGTGGGCGCGCGCAGCGGAGCCCACGGCCGCGAAGCCCCGCACTCCTACGGCGTCGTCGCCCTCGCCACCATCCTCGCCGATTGCTTCGCCGCCCTCCAGGCTGATTTCAAAGAGGGGCTCCTGGTCACCCGCCCCATGACCTGGCCCGGCGGCGAACTCCTCCTCAACTCCACCACCACCCGCTACCCGAAAGCACACCCCTCGAGCGGGGGCGGCAGCCTCTCCATCGAAATCCGTAATGAAGACAACACCCCCATCCCCGGCTTCTCCGCCACCCACAACGCAACTCGCCCACAGCAAGTCGCCTGGCCCAACCCGGCCAAGCTCGACACCCTCAAAGGCCGCCGCATCCGCCTCGCCATCGCCATGCGAGACGCCCGCCTCTATTCCTTCAAAGCCACATGATCTTCGGCCCCCGCGCCTCCGCCGCGAAAACGTCCTTGCATCTTGAGATCGATCCTATTCATGATATAAATCAGAAGAGAACTTGAAACGAAACAAATTGTTATACTTTATGATTTTTCCACCGTCTTAAGGACGTGCATTGCCTATCGAGCACACGCTTAGAGCGTGGCGTAGTTAACTTTTTTCAGTGAATTGGCAGTGAAACCAGGAAGAAGATCCATGAGGCATACATTAGTTCTACTTGCAGCGCCGGTAGCGCTCGTTCAAACCCAACCTGCGCAAAAGACCACTGTGATGAAGGCAGAACCGGCAACCGTGAACGCACCTCCGACTTGGAAGCCGGCGCCTGGGGTTCGCCAGCCAGGAGACAGCGTGCAGGTTGATCCCTCGTCTGGTGACCTCGTTGTGACAGGAAGCGGACAAAGGGTTCAAGTTGTCCGGAGGATACACCATAAACCGCAATTCTCTGTGCGGATCACGAAGTCGGGCGCCGGCGTCCGTTATTCCTACACTTTGTCTAATTTGCCTGGTGGATCGCAGTACATCCATCTGTTCACAATGGACATTCTCAAGGGCCCGGTAACCGCAACCGCTCCACCCTATTGGTGGTTCTTAGGTACAGGCGATCCAAAGATTACAGACAATCAAGACGAACGGCTTGCACCGGTCATGTGGGGGCGGCGAGCAGAGGATGATGACGACAACGGTAAGCTTATGCCTGGGACTCAGGCAGGACCTTTTGTTCTCGAGTCCCGAGGGTTACCCGGCTTAGTCAAAATCTTCACCGAAGGATACAAGGAAGCGTCGGCGTCAGCACCGGCTGAAGAGGCCCAATTGGCGAGGTTGTCTCAGTGGGTCTTGGAACAGTCCCAGCAATACCTTCGCTTCCCCGCGAACGCGGTCTTGTCCACAACTATCGGCCCCAAAATCGATCCCGCTGCCGATCGCCTGAGTTTCGTACGGACAGAGTTGCTATACGCTGCCGGCTTACCCGATTTTGCGCATATTCATGCCGGACTGACCGCTGCCGCAAACGCGACCTCGGTGGCCGGAATGCGACAGGCCATTGCCGGTATAAGACCCGCATCGACAACCCAGGTCTCCTTTCTTAGCGCGATGGACTTCACTTTGAGCTATTAGTGTCCGGGACGGAGCAAAGGGTTGGCATGCCCTCCCCTCTTCTGATCCTTCCCTTCCACGCCCTCCGCGCGAAAACGCCTCCCCCGAATGGCGACCAACATGCTATACCCCCCGCCATGAGACGACGGCATTTCCTCTCTGCCTCCGGTGCTACCCTCGCCGCAACCGCCCGAGCCGCCAAGGTCGGCCCCAATGACCGCATCCGTATCGGCTTCATCGGCCTCGGCGGCCGCGCCCGCTGGCTCCTCGCCAACGAGCAGTTCCCCGGCGCCGAAATCGTTTCCGTCGCCGATTGCTTCCTCCCACGCTGCGACGAAGCCGCCCGCACCCGCCCGGAAGGCGAAAAGTGGCGCAAGTACCACGACTACCGCGCTATGTTTGATGCCGAAAAGCTCGACGCCGTCTTCGTCGAAACCACCACCCACGCCCGGGCCCTCATCGCCCTCCATGCCATGCAGGCCGGCCTCGACGTCTACGCTGAAAAGCCCCTCACCCTCACCGTCGCTGAAGGCCGCGTCCTTGTCAAAGCCGCCCGCCGCCTCGGCCGCATCCTCACCACCGGAACCCAACAGCGCTCCATCCCCGCCAACGTCTACGCCAGCAAACTGGTCCGCGAGGGGGCCATCGGCCGCGTCCGCGAAGTCATGGTCTGTAATTTCGAAGCCGGCAAACACTGGACCTCGCGCGACGCCGAACCCATGCCCGAAGGCCTCAACTGGGACCAGTGGTGCAACCAGACCGAACTCCGCCCCTATCATTCCGAACTGCAAAAACGCTGGAGCTGGTACACCGATTACGACGGCGGTGGCCAGTCCTGGGGCGTGACCGGCTGGGGAGCACATTCCCTCGATCAGGTGAACTTCGCCCTTGGCACAGACAACACCGGTCCCGTCGAGATCGCGCCGGATGCCCCCGGCGAAACCGCCAAGGTCACCATGCGCTACGCCTCCGGCGTCACCGTCAAACTCTGGGGCGCGCGCCGCGATCATGCCGACCTCGGAGCCATCTTCACCGGCGACAAGGGAGTCATCGAAATCAAACGCGGCTCCTTCACCGTCGAACCGGCCGGACTCGCCGAATCCCTCCTCAAAGACGCCCCCGAGTTCACGCCCGAAGGCCCCGGCGAGAACCGCTTTCACATCGCCAATTTCTTCGACGCCGTCCGCTCCCGCCGCCTTCCCAACGCCGATGTCGAAATCGGTCATCGATCGTCTACTGTCTGCCATCTCGTCAACATCGCCCGCGACCTCGGGCGTAAACTGAAGTGGGATCCGCATAAGGAAATCTTCCCCGCCGACGCGGAAGCCAACGCGAAGCTTACCCGCACCCGCCGCAAAGGCTACGAATTGTAAACGCATCCGTTGAGCCATTTCCCCCACTCAGGGCGAAACGGCCCACCAAGGAGACATCCATGACGACATCCCGCCGCACCCTTCTCGGCTTCGCAGCCGCCGCTCCCGCCGCCGCACGCCGCAACCTCTCCCCCAATGACCGCATCGGCATCGGACTCATCGGCGCAGGCGGCCGCGGCCGCTACCACCTCTCCGACCTCTCCAAGCTCAAAGCCGAAAACATCGCCATCACCGCCGTCTGCGATGTCCACCGCCCGGCCTTGAACACCATGGCGGAACGCGCCGGCTCCACCTTCTCCACCACGGTCCGCAAGACCACTGACTATCGCGAACTCCTCACCTGGAACGAAGTCGACGCCGTCGTCATTGCCGCCCCCGACTTCACCCACGCCGAAATCCTCGCCGAGGCCGTTCGATCAGGCAAGGATGCCTACTGCGAAAAACCGATGGCTACCCTCTTCGCCGACGCCAAGCGCGCCTACTACGCCGTCAAACAATCGCAGCAGGTCGTCCAGATCGGCACCCAGCGCCGCAGCGAACCCGCGCTCATGGGAGCCGCGAAGCTCATGCAACAGGGCGCGCTCGGACGCGTCACCCGTGTCGACATGGAGGTCAACTTTCAGGAACCCCGCTGGCGCCGTGATTATTCCGGCATCCGCGCCGAAGACGTCGATTGGCCCCGCTTCCTCTTCGGCCGCTCCGACCGCACCTTCGAAGCCCGCCGCCTCCGCGAATGGCAGCTTTTCCGCGACTACACCAACGGGCTCCCAGGCCTCTGGATGAGCCACTATATCGACCTCGTCCCATGGTTCCTCGGCACGCCCTATCCGCGCTCCGCCGTCGCAAGCGGAGGAGTCTTCTTCTGGAAGGACGGCCGCGAAACCGAGGATGTCTTTCAAGCCCTGCTCGAATACCCCAACGATTGCCTCGTCCGCTGGGCCATGAGCCTCACCAACGCCGCCCCCGTTCGCAACGCCTGGTACGGCTCGCGCGGCATGCTCGATTGCGAAGCCCTGAAGATCACCGGAGACGGCAGCAAAGCCCCGGACCGCATCGCCGGCGACATCCCCATCGAAAAGGTGGAAACCGATACGCACATGGAAAACTTCCTCCGCTGCGTCCGCTCCCGTAAGACGCCGCGCGCCGATATCCAGGCCGGGTTCTCTCACGCCGTCGCCGGCATCATGTCCGCCGAAGCCCTGCGCACCGGACGCCGCGTCACCTTCGACCCCGACCGCCTCGAGATCGTATGACCCGCCGCGCCTTCGTCCCCCTCGCGGCATCGCCCCTCCTCCCCGCAGCCGGTGGACCGCCCATTCGCAAAGTGGAAGTCTTCCCCGTCGTCTATCCGGTCACCGGCCACTTCCGCTTCTTCTCCAAACCCCAGCGCCCCGCCGTCTTCGTCAAAATCACCTGTGAGGACGGCTCCTCCGGTTGGGGCCAAAGCGTCCCCACCCACATCTGGAGCTACGAAACCCTCGAATCCGTCACCTCCTCGCTGCGCAACTACCTCGCTCCAGCCGTCATCGGACGCGACCCGTTCGACATCGCCGGAGCACACCAGGTGATGAACCGCGCCATCGCCCCGTCCTTCTCCACAGGCATGCCCATCGCAAAAGCAGGCATTGACCTCGCCCTTCACGATCTTTCCGGCAGACTCGCCAAACGCTCCATCCCCGCCCTCTGGGGACGCGTTCCCCGCGAGCGCATCACCCTCAGTTGGACCCTCAACCCGCGTACGCTCGACGAAACCGGCGAACTCGTCGCCGAGGGCAGCAAGCGCGGCTACCGCCACTTCAACATCAAGGTCGCCCCCGACCCCCGCTTCGATGTCGAACTCGCCAAACTCGTCCGCCGCCTCGCTCCCGATTGCTTCCTCTGGGCCGACGCCAACGGCGGCTACGACCCGGCCACCGCCCTCTCCGTCGCGCCTAAACTCGCCGCCGCCGGAGTCAACGTCCTCGAACAACCCGTAGCCGCCAACCGTCTCTCCGGCTTCCGCGACCTCAAACGGCAGGGCGCTCTCCCCATCCTCATGGACGAAGGCGTCGTCTCCTCCACTGACCTCATCGAGTTCATCAAACTCGGCCTGCTCGACGGCGTCGCCATGAAACCCGCCCGCACCGCCGGACTCTGGGATGCCCGCCGCCAGGCCGAAATCCTTCGTGACGCCGGACTCCTCATGCTCGGCAGCGGCCTGACCGATCCGGACACCTCGCTCGCTGCCTCCCTCATCCTGTTCGGAGCCTTCGACGTCACCTACCCCGCCGCCCTGAACGGCCTACAATTCCTTACCGCCAGCTTTCTCAAGAAGCCGTTCCAACTCGAGGACGGCACACTCCCTGTTCCCAACGCCCCCGGTCTGGGCGTCGAAGTCGACGAAGAGGCCATCCGCCGGAGCACCATATGAAACCTCTTCTTCTGCTTCTTGCTGCCTCCGCATGGGCTGGGGACTTCGGCTGGGTCGAGAACAGCGCCGCCCAACTCGAACTCACCGAAGGCGGCAAAACCGTCTTCGTCTACAACCACGGCCAAGGCCGCAAGTGCTGCTACCTGCACCCGGTCGTATCCCCCGCCGGCGTCACCCTCACCGATGACGGCCCCGCCGATCACCGCCACCACCGCGGCCTCTTCTGGGCCTGGCCGGTCCTCGAAGCAGGCGGACGCCGCTACGATCCATGGCTGCTCAATGACATCGAGCACCGCCCTGATAGCGCCCCCATCCACAGCATCCAGTCAGGCAACGCCATCCTCCGCGCTTCCCATTCCTGGATCGCCGGCGGCAAGCCGCTGCTTCGCGACTCCATCGAAATCACCGTTCATCCCGAACAGGCCGGCGCGCGCGTCTTCGACGTTTCCCTCACCCTTCAGGCGGTCGATCAACCTTTACTCCTCGCCGGAGCCCCCGAACAGAACAAAGGATACGGCGGCCTCAGCGCCCGCTTCGCTCCCCGCTCGCGCACCGAACTCCGCTCGAGCGATGGTCCCGTGCCCAAGGACGAAGACCACGGCGCGCACCAGTGGGCCGAACTCGAGGGCACCTTCTCTCAGGGCCGCGCCGGACTCCGCATCACCGCCGCCCCCTCGAACCCGGGCTTCCCCAACCCCTGGTGCCTCCGCCACTACGGCTTCCTCGGCGCGAACTTCCCCGGCGTCGAACCCTTCCGCATCGAACACGGCAAACCCGTCGTGCTCCACTACCACGTGCGCGTCTTCGATGCCCCCGATTCCCTCGCCGCCCAGGCGCGCGAAAACGGCCGCCGCTTCGAGCGCTCCGCCGCCGCCATGCGCAAGCTCATGCTCGCCTGGCTCGCCGAAGCCGATCCCCGCACCGGCCTTCTCCCCGAGCGCATCCCCGGCGGTCCGCGCGGCCTCAAACCCGGCCAGCCCCGCCGCTACACCGTCCACAACTCCGCCGCCGACCTCTACCCCTATCTCATCCTCACCGCCGAACTCACTGACCCTGACCTCTATCACGGCCGCCTCCTCGAAATGCTCCGCAGCGAAGTGCGCTATTCCACCGTGCTCGATTCACTCCCCGGCGATGTCGATCTCTCCACCGGCCGCCCAGGCCCGCTCAACCTCTTCGGAGCCTCCGAGTACGCCAAGGACGGTCTTCTCGCCGTCACCGAACTCCTCGGCCGCACTCCGTGGTTCTTCCGCATGACCGATCTCACCGCCGACATCATGAAGCACGCTCCAATCAAGACCCGCTGGGGGAACCTCCCCGGCCCCGGAGCCGAAATCAACGGCGACGTGCTCCAGGTGCTCGACCGCCTCATCCCCATGACCGCCGACCCGCGCTACCGCGATCGGGCACACACTATCGCTCGCGCCTACATCGAAGCGGTGCTCCCCGGCTGTCACGACCTCCCCTGCATGAACTGGAACTTCGACACCCGCCAGGGCGACCAGCGCGTCCAACTCCGCGACCACGGCAACGAAGCCGTCGTCGGCCTCGCCCTCCTCTACGCCATCGAGCGAACCCCCGCCTACCGCGAACCCATCGCCCGCATGCTCAACCGTATCCTCGCCTCCGCCAACCCCGATGGTTTCTTCTATGACGTCATCGATCCCGCCACGTTGAAACCTCTCCGCGACCGCCTCTCCGATAACTGGGGCTACCTCTACGGAGCGATGTATACCTTCTACCAGGCCACCGGCGAAACCCGCTACCGCGACGCCGTCCGCCGCGTCCTCGCGAATCTCCCCAAGTACCGCAATTACGACTGGGAGAACGGCTCCTTCGACGGCGTCGCCGACTCCATCGAAAGCGCCCTCTATCTCGTCAACCGCGAACCCTCCCCCGCCGCCTGGTCCTGGATCGACCCCGAAATGGACGGCCTCCTCGCCCGCCAACTCCCCTCCGGCTTCCTCGAATTCTGGTACGGCGAAGGCAACTTCAACCGCACCGCCTACCTCTACGCCCTCGCCAAATCCCAAGGCTGCCGCCCCACCCACTGGACCCCAGGCCTCGAAATAGGAGCCGTCCGTGAAGGCGATCACTTGTTCCTTTCCCTCAACCGCGCCGCCACCATCCGCTTCGACTTCGCCCGCCACCGCCGCGTCCTCAACCTCGCCGCCAACTACGTCCGCCTCAACGAATTCCCCGAATGGTTCACCGTCGATGAAAACAAGCTCTACAAACTGACCGGTCCCGGCCCCGAGCAGATGCGCCTCGGCTCGGAACTGATTCAAGGGGTGCCCCTGTCTGCCGGTTTATGGGAAATCGCGCCGTAGATCGGAACACAGATCGTCAGCGCGACTCATCTGCACCACACTGGTGTACCCTGCTATTCTTTGGGCATGGCAACCCGGCGAAAATCGGCTCCGGCTCGGTCGGTTCGACAAAGCGTGACCATCCCGGCACCGCTGGCTAAGGAAGTCCGGCGCGTTGCCAAGGAGCGCCATGTCACGATGAGCCGTGCACTAGTTGTACTGGCTGAGCGCGGCGTACGTGCGGAGGCGGAAGCCAAAGAACGGCTCGAGACTTGCTACAGCCGCTTCCTCGCCGAGAACGATCCCGCCCGCAAGAACGAAGCCGGCAGAGATTTGATCCGTGCGATCTTCGGGAAGGATTCCATTGCCGAGGATTCAGTTCTCTAACCTGCCGCGCGGCGTGTGGCATCACCTGCTTCAGCGAATCGATGAGCGGCGGATCTCGATGAGTGACTTGCTGGCACTTCAGGAATGGGTCATGAAGGGCCCCACGGCCCCGGAAGGCGATTGGTACAAGGACTTCGGCTCGTTCATTCTATGTGGCAGCGGGCAGTTTCCAAAGACGGTTCTCGAGAAAGGTATGAAACCTTACGGCGACCCGATCGACTGAGCAAGGTCTGGATACCTCATGCTGCTCGGCCGGCCCTCACTGGCACCCAGGCCGCTAAACCGGACGGGCGCGGGTTCGCCTCGACTCCGAACTCCGCCGTAGCCACTGTGTCATGATGATCAGGTGAATCGAGACGCGCAGCAGTTTCCTGACGTCTTGTCTCCCGATACCGCATGGCACGAAGCGGGTCAACGGCGGTTCGAAGAATCTTATTGTGATGAAGATGCTGTTTACGAGGAGTTGATAGAGGCCTCTCCACCGCTGGAGCATTATCCTGCTCGATTGCCAGCGACGCCGCTAAGACGAGCATCCGATCCGGCTTCAAAGCGCGAGCAAGGGGAGGGACATGAAACAGAAGAATAAGGGATCATCCTTCGATAGCTGGCTTCATGAGGAAGGCATCCACCAGGAAGTGACGTCCACGGCGATCAGGCGAGTTCTCGCGCGGCAGTTGGGAGCCACGAGAACAGAGAGACATGTTTCCCGAAACCGAATGGGGCCCCAGCGACACAGGAGCCGCACCGTGGTGAAACATCTTCTCGATCCCGAGAACGATGCCTGACGCTCGCGAGCTGCGCAAGGCGACAGTCGCGCTCGGGTGCGAGATTCGCCTTGAGGTGGGCCCGGTCAGCGTCGATCTGGAATTCAGCCCATCACCACTCCCGTGGCATCTACACTGGCGACAGAGCCGTTCGTTCGCTTTCTCAGCGTGCCTGCCATGAGCAGTGTGGGCGTCTACCGCGCATCATCAAACGTCAGCGAATTTCTCCCACACCCTTTTCCCGCCTAGTTTGGATTAAGGAAAATTCGTCCTGACCGCTCGCCGTCTTCAGCAACTCCAAAGCCAGTTAACGTGCACGGTGGAGCTTACCAGCCATGGGCCCACTGACATCCGATACGATGCCTACAGAAACCGGCTGGAGCTGTTGCGGTTGTTGAGCTAGAAGCGGCAAGTTCAGGGTCGCAGCGACTGCGATTGTAAGCGAAGAGCGGAGCTTCATAATCGAACCTCCAGGCTGGTCACCAATCGAACGTTGGACGCCTATGGCTGGCAGCCATTATGCCTGATTTCGCTGTGCGAAGGCGAAGTGGATGAGGACGGAGTCTGAATGCTGCGCGTGGACAGAATTGGCAAATTCTGTTTAGCCATGGACCAAAGGGAACCCTTTCTCCCACACAGGTTCGAGCCATATTCCTATCCCCGAACTACCGCCGAACATCCCCCCAGCACGCCGCCGCTGTCACATTCCCTCACCCAAACACCCGCTCAGCCCACACCCGGCTCCGCCGCAAATTCTCCGTCAGCCCCCGCGTAATCCGCGTCCCCGGCTCCCAAGCCAGTTCCACCACCAGCCACCCCCGATACCCCCGCCGCCGCAAGTACCCCGCCACCTTCGTATAATCCACATCCCCATCCGCCAACTCCTCCAGCCACACCCCGCCCCGCGAATTCCGCAGGTGCAGATCCCCCACGCGATCTCCCGCCTCCTCGAGCAGCGTCATCGGCTCCAATCCCCCGCGCCGCACCCAATCCACATCCAGGCAGATCCCTACATCCCGCGCATCCGTCCCGTGCAGCATGTGCCGCCACTCGCGCGCGTTCTCCCCCAGTTCCGGAGCGTGCTCATGTACCAGCAGCCGCAATCCCATCCCCCTCAACCGCCGCCCCAATCCCCCAATCGCCCGGGTCTGTATCTCCAATTCCCCATCCGTCTTCCGCTCCCGCCCCTTCTTCGGATTCGCGTTGAAACTCACTGCCGCAATCCGCGCCGGCTTCACCCTCTCCACCAACGCCAGCGTATCCTCAATCGTCCGCGCCGCCGCGCCGCCCTCGTGCATCTCGCCACCGTTGTACACCACATCCAATTTCAGCCCGTGTTTGTCCAGTAACTCCAGTGTCCGCCCGGCAAGATCCGGCGTGAAGAACGTCGAGGTCAACTCCGCCCGCCGGTATCCCGCCTCCGCCAGGCTCGCCACCACGTCGCCCACTCCCTCCGCGATCGTCCGTTTGTCCCGCGCCAGCGCCTGCTGCCACACGTACGCCTGCACCGCCAGCACCGGCGCATAGCCGCCCGGTCCGCCCAGCGCCAATCCGCACAGCCAATCCCGTCGAGTCATGCGAACCCTCTCAGCAATCCGGCTGCCAAGGTTCGAGTGGCGCGCGGATTGCTAAGCGTTTTCCATGCCTCAATCCTCCCGCCGCTCCTTCCTCGGCGCTTCGGCTGCCGCTGCCTTCACCGCCGCCTCCGCCGATCGCGTCGCGGGCGCCAATACCCGTGTCCGCCTCGGAATCATCGGCACGGGCGGCCGCGGCTCCCATCTCATCCGCATGGCCAAACTCGCCGGCGGTGTCCAATGGGTCGCCGTTTGCGACGCCTGGGACCAGCGCCGCGCCCAAGCCGCTGACCTCATCGGCGAACCCGTCGCCAACATCGCCGACTACCGCGCCCTCCTCGACCGAAAAGACATTGACGCCGTCATCGTCGCCACCCTCGATCACTGGCACTCCCGCATGACCGTCGATGCCTGTAGCGCAGGCAAGGATGTCTTCGTCGAAAAGCCCATGACCTCCCTCCCCGAACAGGGCCGCGACGTCGTCCAGGCCGCCCGGGAACATCGCCGTATCGTCCAGGTGGGTACCCAGCAGCGCAGCCTCACCCACTTCGCCGAAGCCAAACAGCGCTTCTTCGACACCGGCCGCGTCGGGCAGGTCACCATGGTCCGCACCGTCTGGAACGCCAATAGCGGCTACCTCACCCCTGTCCCCGCCGGCATGGACCGCAAACCCGACGCCCTCGATTGGGACGCCGTCCTCGGCTGGCTGCCCAAAATCCCCTGGGACCCCAAGCGTTACTTCAACCGCTTCGCCTATTGGGACTTCGCCACCGGAGGCCAGACCGGCGGCCTCTTCGTTCACATGGTCGATGTCGTCCACTGGTTCCTCGGCATCCAACAACCCTCGAGCGCCGTCGCCCTCGGCGGCATCTATCAATACCACGACGGCCGCGACACGCCCGATAACGTCAACTTCATCCTCGATTACGGCGGCAAGCTAAATGTCACCTTCGAGGCCAACATCACCAACATGATCCCCAAGGAATCCGCCGACATCGTCTTCTTCGGCTCCGGCGGACGCCTCCACATCTTCCGCTACGGCTACCGCTTCCTCCCCGCCGATGGCGGCCCCGAAGTCACCGCCGGCCCCTCCCCCGAAGTCGCCCACATGGCCAACTTCCTCGATTGCGTCCGTACCCGCAAGGCCCCCAACTCGGGACCCGTGGACGGCCATTTCTCCGCCATGGCCTGCCACATCGGCAACATCGCCTACCAGCGCAAGCAGCGCGTCGATTGGAACAAGGAGTGGGACCTGTGAACACCGGCATCAACCTCGAATTCATCCGCTGCGAAGACAAACCCTTCGCCGAAGGCGTGGCCCGCGCCGCCGCCATCGGCTACCGCTTCGTTGAACCCATGGTCCACAATGGCCGTGAACTGCTGAGCGAAGCCGGATATTTCCACTCCGTCTCCATGGATGAGGACCCGCTCGAAATCCGCGACATTCTCGAAGCCAACCAGGTTCGCGCTTCCGGCCTCAGCGCCCACTGCCCCCTTATGCGGCCCGAAATCTCCGTGCCCTATCTCCAAAAGGCCATCCGCTTCGCCCACGCCCTCGGCGCGCCCGTCGTCAACACCGACGAAGGCATCCGCCCCCCCTGGGTGCCGCTCGAAGAAGCCTTCGGCGTCATGAAGTACACCCTCGCCACCGTCCTCCGTACCGCCGAACGCTACGGAATCTTCGTCGGAATCGAGCCGCACCAGAGCATCTCCAAAACCACACAGGGCCTCCTCCGCATCGCCACTCTCGTCGATTCCCCCTTCCTCCGCGTCAATTACGACACCGGCAACGCCTACCTCGGCGGCGAAGATCCCTACGACAGCCTCGCCGCCGTCGCCCATCTGGTGGTCCACGTCCACGCCAAGGACATCAGCATCCGCATGTCCGAAGCCGAAAAAGGCAAAGTCACGGGCACGCCGGTCGGCTGCGCCTGCGGCGATGGGGTCATCGATTGGAGCCGCGTCATTCGCATCCTGCGCGAAGCCGGGTACACCGGCGTGCTCTCCGTCGAATGCGGCACACCTGACCAGGCCGCCCGTAGCCGCGCTCACCTTGAAGCCCTCCTTGCCGCCGAACCGGAGCCCCACCATGCGCATTCTCATTAGCCTGCTCGCCGCCGCCGCTACTGCCGCCGAGCCATCCCATTTCTTCGCCCCCGGCAAGATACGCGTCCTCATCCTCTCCGGACGCAACAACCACGATTGGCGCTCGACAACGCCATTCCTCGCGCAACTCCTGGAATCTACCGGCCGCTTCGATGTCCGCATCACGGAAGAGCCCACGGCCCTCAACGCGGCCGCGCTCGAGCCTTACCAGGTCCTCGTCTCCGATTACAATGGCCCCCGCTGGAGTCCTTCCGCCGAACAGGCCGTCGAAGCCTTCCTCCGCTCCGGCAAAGGACTGGTCGCTACACACGCCGCCGCCTACGCCTTCGGTGACATGGAAATCCTCGGCGATAAGCACGTCCGTACAGGCATTCATGAGCCCCCATGGCCTGCCTACGCACAAATCATCGGAGCCCGCTGGTCCGATGAGGCGCCGAAGAGCGGCCACGGCAAGCGCCACCTCTTCCGTGTCCAATTTACTGACCGAACCCACCCCATCACCGAAGGCCTCGATCCCGGCTTCACCATCTCCGACGAACTCTATCACAACCTCCGCGTCGCGCCCGGCGTCCACCTGCTCGCCGCCGCTTACGACGCGCCCGAACAAAACGGTACCGGCAAAAACGAACCCATCGCCTGGACCACATCCTTCGGCGCCGGCCGCGTCTTCTACACTGCCCTCGGCCACGACACAGCCGCCCTCTCCGCTCCCGGCTTCACCGCCATGTTTACGCGCGCCGTCCTCTGGGCTGCCGGAGCCGCTCCCGCCGCAAAAGCCGCTCCCGAACCTCCCGTCCGCGTCACCCTCGTCACCGGAGGCCACAGCCACGACCCCGGTTTCTACTCTGTCTTCGACAACAACCCGGCAATTCGCGTCACCGTCAACCCGCACCCCGTCGCCTATCGCGGCGACCTGCGCAAAAATACCGACGTCCTTGTCCTTTATGACATGGTCCAGGATGTCCCCGAAGACCAGCGCCGCAACCTCACCCAATTCCTCGAATCCGGCAAAGGACTCGTCGTCCTTCACCACGCCCTCATGGACTTCAACTCCTGGGAATGGTGGTGGCGCGACGTCATGGCCGGCCGCTACCTCGAAAAGCCCGGCGGCGGTCAGCCCGCCTCCACCTTCCTTCACGATGTCGACATCGACGCGAGGCCCGTAGGCAGCCACCCCATCCTTCGCGGCATCCCGCCCATGTGGATCCACGATGAAACCTACAAGCACATGTGGATCTCGAAAAAGGCGCAGGTTCTGCTGGAAACCACAAACCCCACCAGCGACGGCCCGCTCGCCTGGATCAGCCCCTACGATAAATCGAGAGTCGTCGTCATCCAACTCGGCCACGGCCCCGAAGCCCACCTCCATCCCAGCTACCGTCAACTCGTCCACAACGCCATCCTCTGGGCGGCGGGAAAATGAACCTCCCAGGGCCTCCGATACAATAGCGAATTGCCATGAATCGAACCATTTTCCTGCTGCCGTTTCTCTACGCTTCGCTGTGCGCCCAGGACGTCATCGTGCGCCCGAAGGAAATCGGCGATGTGCTCCTCAATCCCGGCATCGGCTTCATGACCTTTCAGCGCTTCAACGGCGACGAACTGAACCAGGGCCTCAAGTGGACGGAAGGGTACCCCATCGTCTACCAGGAGTACAAAGGCTCGCTCGAAAACAGGAACCACCCCGCGACCACGATCGCCTACTTCCGCGTCTACTGGAAATTCATCGAACCCGAGAAAGGCAAGTACCGCTGGGACCTGCTCGACACCGCCCTCAAGACGGCGCGCTCGCGCAAGCAGACCCTCATGCTGCGCATCGCCCCTTACGGAACCGGCCCTGACAACGACGTGCCGGACTGGTACCGCGCCATGCTCGGCGACGAATCGAAGAACTTGACCGTAGCCAAATGGCGCACCAATCCCGAGGACCCGCGCTACGCCGGCCACTTCGGCAAAATGATTCGCGAACTCGGTAAGCGCTACGACGGCAGCCCGGACCTCGAGAGCGTGGACATGGCCATCGTCGGAGCCTGGGGCGAGGGAGCCGGCTCGGCCGACCTGACCGAACCCACCCGCGAAGCCCTCATCGATAGCTACCTCGATGCCTTCCACAAAACGCCGCTCGTGATGCTGCTCACCGACGAGAAAACGAACAAATACGGCATCTCGAAACGCCCGGTGGGCTGGCGGGTCGATTGTCTCGGCGACATGGGCGGGTTCAGCAACCCCCAGTGGTCGCACATGCAGGACTACTATCCGCAGGCCATCATCAACTTCGGCATGCACGACGCCTGGAAGCAGGCGCCGGTCACCTTCGAAGTCTGCTGGGTCATGCAGCACTGGATGAACAAGGGCTGGGATGTCGACTACATCATCGACCAGTCGCTCAAATGGCACATCTCGTCCTTCAACGGCAAATCGTCGGCTGTTCCCGCGGAGTGGCGGCCGCAGGTGGAACGCTGGCTGAAGAAAATGGGCTATCGCTTCGTATTGCGAAAATTCACCTATCCCCCGCGCGTGCGCCCGCAGGGCAGGCTCGCGTTCACGTCCTGGTGGGAAAACAAAGGCGTCGCCCCGTGCTACCGGCAGTTTCCCCTCGCGCTCCGGCTGAAGGGAGCCGGGCGCGAGACCGTGCTGCTTACCGATGCCGACATCCGCCGCTGGCTGCCCGGCGACAATCTCTACGACAATGCCGTGTTCGTGCCGGCGGACATGCCTGCCGGCGATTACGAGCTTTCCCTCGGCATTGTCGATCCGGACACGCGCCGGCCCAAAGTCAAGCTCGCCATTGAGGGCGCGGATCCGGATGGCTGGTATGCAATGGGTAACGTCCGCGTCCAGGAATAGCCGGAGATCCGGAATCGCCTACAATACCTCTATCCATGCGCCTCGCTACTTTCTTCCTCCTCTTTTCCGCTCTCCCCGCCTTCGCCCTCGAACGCCCCGGCGTGGTATTCAAGGTCTTCCAGTTCCCTGCTGACAAGATCCCCCGTATCGACGCTGACACCTCGGATTGGGACATCGTTCCCGACTCCTACTCCATCGGCATCGACCAACTGAAAGACACCGTCAACAACACTCCGCTCGACCGCAAGGACCTCGACGTCAAAGTGAAAGTCGGCTGGGTGAAAGGCGAGAACCGCCTCTATTTCCTCTACGAGGCCTATGACAACTACTGGGACTTCAAGAGCACCGGCCTTCACAACGACATCTTCGAACTCGTCGTCGATGGCGATCTCTCCGGCGGCCCCTTCATCGAGCCGATGCATCCAAGCACCGATGTTCTAAAGGACCAGGCCCACTTCTCCCTCCACGGCGTCCACGCCCAGAACTACCACATCTTCACCCCCGCCGATGGCAAGGACTGGACCATGGTCTGGGGCTGCCAGCCCTGGATCAAACATCTCCCCTATGCCAACGCCGCCTACAAGTACAACTTCCGCCACGGCCAGAGCGGCAAGCTCATCCTCGAATTCTTCATCACTCCCTTCGACTACGCCGCCTATGAAGGCCCCCGGCGCTCCGTCGAATCACAACTCTCGGAAAACAAGATCATCGGCATGAGCTGGTCCGTCCTCGACTACGACGACGAAAACGCCAAATCCTACCGCGGCTTCTGGAACCTCTCCCACAAAACCAGCATGTACGGCAACGCCTCCGACCTCGTCGCCTTCCGCCTCATGCCCATCGAACCCGGCCTCCGTAAGCCCATCGACGCCGACTGGTCCTTCCAGGTCATCGACCTCGACCGCCGCCTCGTCGCCTTCCACGACCTCTCCGCCGGCGAAATCACCTCCTGGCGCTGGGACTTCGGCGACGGCGCCCACTCCACCGATCAGCATCCCATCCATCAATACACAAAGGGCGGCGAATACATCGTCATCCTCGATGTCGAAGGCCCCAAAGGCAAGTCCCGCCGCGCGAAAGTCTGGGATGTCGTGCTGCGATAAGTCCGTGTGTTCACGTATGGCAGGTCAGTCTATCGAATTCCACAAGATCTGGATCGAGCAATGTGAGGCGGCCGAGGGCATTCGCGAGCGCTTCGGGTTGCAAGACGCTCTCGATTACCTGGTCGGCGAGAAGCTGTTCACTTTCGTGGCGGCCGCGGAGCGGGATGAGGCGTTCGCCGGTGAATTACCGGCATTCATCGCCGGGATCCGGCGGCTCTTTTCCGCCGGCGAGATCCGCGAATACCTCAAATGCCTGGAACTGACGAAGTACCTCGCTCAACAAGATCATGAGTTCGATGAAGACCTTGACGAGGTCGATGAAGAACCCTGGCTGGAGAATCCTGTGCTCGGTGCTGAAGAGCTGTTACGGTTTGCTCGAGTGCGCGAACTGCTTCAGCAGTAGTCCCTGGCCGTTGTTGAATCCACCGGGAAGAAGGGAGAGAGAATCCGTCGCTGACTCCCGACTCCTGCCTCCCGACTCCTAGCCAAGCGAAATGAGTCAATACCGCAGCAGCCGCTCCGCCTCCCGCGCCACATCCTCCACCTGCGGCAAAATCACATCTTCCATCGAAGGGTGATACGCCACCCACGTATCGAGCGCCGCCACTCGCCCCACCGGCGCATCCAACTCCGCGAACAACTCGTCCGCAATCCGCGCCGCCATCTCCGCCCCGTACCCGAAGCTCAACACATCCTCATGCACAATCAACACCCGGTTCGTCCGCCGCACGCTCCCCACGATCGCTTCCCAATCATAGGGAGCCAGCGTCCGCAGGTCCATCACCTCAATCGTCCACGCCGGATTTTTCTTCACCAACTCCGCCGCCGCCAGCATCGACTTCTGCACCAGCGCCCCGTACGTCACAATCGTCAGGTTCTCCCCCGGCCGCACGATCCGCGCCTTCCCGAAGGGAATCGTGAAATCCACCCCCGGATGCGGCCAGCGATTGTACGGCTCACGGTACAACTTCTTGTGCTCCAAAAACAGCACCGGATCATCCGCCCGCAGCGCCGTCCGCAGCAGTCCGCAGGCATCCATCGCGTTCGACGGCATCACCACCCGCAGCCCCGGAATGTGCGTGAATGCCACTTCCCCGCTTTGGCTGTGGTACACCGCCCCGCCGCCCAGATATCCTCCAATCGTCACCCGCACTACCGCCGGGCAACTGAACGCATCGTTCGATCGCCACCGCATCGTCGCCAGTTCATTCCGCAGTTGCATCATCGCCGGCCAGATGTAATCGAAGAACTGGATCTCCGCCACCGGCTTCAATCCCCTCGTCGCCATCCCGATCGCCCGCCCCACAATCCCCGCCTCCGCCAGCGGAGTGTTGAAGCACCGCGCCTGGCCGAACTCCCGCTGTAGTCCCTGCGTCGCCTTGAACACCCCGCCTTTGCCCTTCACCTCTGCCAGGTTCTGCTGCCTTCCGCAATCGGCTACGTCCTCCCCAAACACCACGATCCGTGGATTGCGCCGCATCTCCTCCGCCAGCGTCTGGTTGATCGCATCCACCATCGTCCGCGGCTCTCCATTCAACTCAGCCTTCCCTGCAAACTGCTCCGAAGTCGGGTCCACGCGCTCCGAATACAAGTGCAGAAGAGCGCTGTCCTTCTTCGGCCCCGCCGCCTTCAACGCCTGCTCGGTCGCCTGCTGAACTTCAATCTCCACCTCGTGACCTATCAGTTGAAGCCTGTGCCGGTCCGCAATCCCTTCCCGCATCAGATACTCCGGAAAGCGGAACACCGGATCGCGCTTCGCTTCGGCGTTTCGCTCCTGTTGCGTCTTGTATAGCCGCTCATCATCCGACAGCGAGTGGCTATACGGACGGATCACGTGCGCATGCAGCAGCGCCGGCCCCTTCCGCTCACGGCACCACGCCACCGCCTCCTCTGCCGCGTCATACGAAGCCAGAAAGTCCGTGCCGTCCACTTCTCCTATCCACAAATCCGGAAACCCTGCCGCCAGCCGCGAGATCTTCCCGCCAGCCGTCTGCTCCTCAATCGGGACGGAAATCGCGTACCCGTTGTCTTCAATCAGGTACAACAGCGGTAGCCCGCCCAGACACGCAACGTTCAAAGATTCCCAAAACTCCCCCTCGCTCGTCGTCCCGTCGCCCGCGCACACCAGCGTAACGTCATCACCGCCCGCCTCCAGCCACATCGAGGCTTGTGCGCACCCCGCCGCCTGCAGGAACTGTGTTCCGGTCGGCGATGAACTGCTGACGATGTTCCACCGCTTGTGCCCCCAGTGCGAAGGCATCTGCCGTCCTCCGGATGCCGGGTCCGCGGCCGCCCCAACGCTTTGCAACAGCATTTCCGCCGCCGTCACTCCCAGCGTCAGGCACAACGCCCGGTCCCGGTAGTAGGGATACACCCAATCCTTTCCCGCCCGCAGATGATATCCCACCGCCACCTGCACCGCCTCATGACCGGCGCCGCTGATCTGAAAGAAAATCTTGTTCTGCCGCTTGAGCACCACCTCGCGGTCATCCAGCCGCCGGGCCGTCAACATGATCTGGTAAGCGCGCAGAAGCTCGTCGCTGCTCAGCCGCGAATGCGGCGTGGGGATGTGGGGTTCTACCGTTGCCATGAGTGCCGTCATTTTCCTAGCCAACCCCAGTATAAACCCACAACTCGGTGGTGGCTAAGGCTTTTTCCGCCTTTCTCTTCCTCTCCCCGATAATAGAATCATGCATCAGTTCCGCGACGGTGTCCGCAACTTTCGCAATCATGTCTTCCCCACCAAACAGGCCCTCTTCCGCCGCCTCTCCAAATGCCAGGCCCCCAAGGCCCTCTTCCTCACCTGCGCCGATTCCCGCGTCGTCCCCAGCCTCATCACCTCCACCACCGCCGGCGAACTCTTCGTCGAACGGAATCCCGGCAACATCGTCCCCATCTACAGCGATGACCTCGTCGGCGTCTCCGCCAGCATCGAATACGCCGCCACCGTCCTTCAGGTCCCCGAAATCATCATTTGCGGCCACTCCGATTGCGGAGCCGTACGTGCCTTCCTGAATCCCGATAGGACCGGGAATATCCCCGCCGTCGCCCGCTGGCTCCTCTATGGAGATGAGGCCGTCAGCCGCCTCCATCAACTCTACCCTTCCTTGAGCGGCGAGGATGCCCTCCCCGTCCTCACTCAGCTCAACGTCGAGGTCCAGATCGAGAATCTCCTCACTCACCCCTCCGTCCGCCGCAGAGTCGAGCGCGGCGACCTCGATGTCTACGGCTGGATCTACGACATCGGCACGGGCGCCATTCTCGCCATGGACCCCCAGACCAAACGCTTTGAAGTATGGCCGGATTAGGCGTCCCTCCCTGCCCGTACTGACTGTTACATTTGGAGAAGAAGCATTACATGGATGGTGTGATTGTAGTCAACAAGCCCGAAGGCTGGACTTCGCACGACGTGGTCAACAAGATGCGCCGCATTGCCGGAACGCGCCGTGTCGGGCATCTCGGAACCCTTGATCCCATGGCCACCGGCGTCCTGCCTCTCGTGCTCAACCGCGCCACGCGCCTTGCTCAGTTCTATGTCCGTTCCGACAAGAAATATGAGGCCCTCATCCGCTTCGGCCATTCCACCGACAGCTACGACCGCGATGGTCAGCCTCTATCGGAACACGTCGCAGTCTCCCTCGACCGGGCGCAACTGGAAAACACCCTCCAGGAATTCCGCGGCACGCAACTCCAGCGCCCTCCCGCCATTTCCGCTAAGAAAATCGCCGGAACTCCCGCCTACAAACTCGCCCGCAAGAAAATCGCCGTCGATTTGGAGCCGGTCGAGATCAACATCTATTCCCTCGATCTGCTCGAGTTCCGGCCGGACGAAATCCGCCTCGCCGTGCACTGCTCCGCCGGAGCCTACGTCCGCAGTCTCGCCCATGACCTTGGACAGAAACTTGGCTGCGGAGCCTGGCTCGAACAGTTGTGCCGCACCATGAGTGGCGACTTCACAATCTCCAACGCCCACACGCTCCCGGAACTTGAATCACTTGCCGCCGGCGACAGACTGAATGAGGCTTTGATCCCCGCGTCCAAACTCCTGCCGCAATTTCCCGCGGAAATCGTCGACACGGTCACAGCCAATCAAATCCGCCAGGGCCGCGACTTCCGCGCCTCACCGTTTCGCGTCCAGCGCGGCGCGAAATACGTCAAGGCGATCGGCCCGCAAGGAGATCTTGTAGCAATCGGGGAGGTGAAATTGCCGAATCTCTACCACCCCGTGCTGGTGCTCTGAGCCGTACCCGGCCCTTGTTCCGGTCTGCCTACGTCCGCGCCTGATCGCGGGAAGTGATGATCCGGTCGATCATCCCGTAATCGAGCGCCTGCTGCGGTTCCATGATGTAATCGCGGTCCACATCGCGCGCGATCCGGTCCACCGGTTGCCCCGTGGCATCGGCCAGAATCTGGTTGAGGTTCTCCCTCATCCGCAGAATCTCCCGCGCGTAGATGTCAATGTCCGTCGCCTGTCCCGCCAGCCCGCTCATCGATGGTTGATGAATCAGTATGCGGGCGTGCGGCAGGCTGAACCGCTTTCCCTTGGCGCCGCAGGCCAGCAGCACCGCCGCCATCGACGCCGCCTGCCCGATGCAGTACGTCGTGATGTCCGGCTCAATCAGGCGCATCGTGTCGAGAATGGCCAGCCCCGCCGTGATCGAACCACCCGGCGAGTTGATATACAGGGAAATATCTTTCTCCGGATCCTCAGCAGCCAGAAACAGCATCTGGGCCATGATGAGGTTTGCCACCTGGTCGTCAATCGGGGTGCCCAGAAAGATGATGTTCTCTTTCAGCAGGCGCGAGTAAATGTCATAGGCACGCTCGCCCCGGGAGGTCTGTTCAACCACCATGGGCACCAGCACGGAATTGTGCATTCGCTTTGTCGCTCCTTCTTAATTCCTGGAGCCGTTCGACCTCGCTTTGTGAGCCTTGCGCCTCTTCCCGTTGGTGCTGCGCCGCGACACGTCCGCCAGCGAAGTATGCTCCAAATAATCTACTATACGCGAACGCACCGTCTTCCATCCATCATGCACCGGACAGCCCGTATGCTCATTACACTTCACGTGCCCAATCGGACATCGATTGAATCCATCGATTCCATCCACCGCTTCGACAATGTCGTACAGCGAAATCTCTCGAGGCGTCATCCCCAGCGTGAAACCGCCCGAGGGCCCCTTGTTCGACTTCACCAGTCCCTTCCGCGCCAGTTGCTGGAGCAGCTTGGCGAGAAAATGCGACGGCAGGCCCGCTTCATCAGCGATATGCCTGGCCATCACGAGTTTTCCGGGCTCCTGTCCAGCAAGGTACAGGAACGCCCGGATGGCGTATTCAGACGAGCGTGAAAACATCATGGTTGGGTATCCTCTTTCGGCCGCAATACCCTGATTAAATCCCTGATCCGGGGAAAAAGCAATAACCGGAATAAGGACCTTATTCTCCCTTCCGCAGGGTATGGCAGATCACCCCCCAAAAGCGCAACAATGTTCCAAGACGCATCCGCCCCCGCCTCCTCGCACGAGACGTCGCGAATCAGGAGTTGCGTAACCTTTTCTCGATTTCCTCCGCCGTCTTTGCCCAGCCGTCGAATACTCGCCCCGCCAGGACCCGAAGCTCCTCAGCCCGGTAATTCGCATCCACCGGTTCCCATAACTCCCGCTCCGCCCCGCACTCCGCGTCTTCCTCGCGCCACTTCCTGATCATCTCCGGAGTCGCTTCCAGGTGGAATTGCAGACCCCAGGCCCTTTCTCCGTAACGAAACGCCTGATTCCGGCAAGCCTCCGATCCAGCCAGCCGTACCGCTCCCACCGGAAGATCAAATGATTCGTTGTGCCAATGAAAAACCGCCTGCTCCCCGAACTCCCCAAACATCGCATCCCCCTCCGCTCCCTCGCTCACCCTTACCCTTCGCCATCCGATCTCCGGCACCCCCATTCGCGTCACCTTCGCCCCCAGCACCTTCGCCAATAGCTGCGCCCCCAGGCAAATTCCCAACACCGGTTTCCCGCATCCCAGCGCCTCGGTGATCAACTCCTCCTCCCGCCGCAGATACGATGTCGATTTATTTACAGACTCCGCCCCACCTAGGACGATAAGTCCTGTTGAGGAGGAGATATCCACAGATTGTGTTGAGTCCTTATAAACATCCATGTACCGGAATGCGAGTTCGGCACGTCCCAAAGAAAAACCCAGCAATCCCATGTGCTCGTGAGGGGCGTGTCGAATGATCACCACCAAGACTCTCATCCTAGCAGAGGATTCCCGAACACGATACACTAATGAAAAGACCTGTCTTGCCGAAAGGTCAACTGGGGATCTCCCCAGCTCGGGGAAACAGACCATGCGGATCTTAATCGCCGAAGACAGCGGGCCATCGCGGTTGGCCTTGGAGAGGGTCCTGGTCAAGTGGGGCTATGAGGTGGTCTCTTGTCTGGACGGTTTCGCCGCCTGGGAACAACTGCAACTGCCCGACGCTCCGCGACTCGCCATCCTCGATTGGATGATGCCCGGCCACAGCGGCCCCGAGATCTGCCGTATGCTTCGCGCCAAGGGTGGCGAGCCTTATATCTACCTCCTCCTGCTCACCTCCAAAACCCTGAAAGAAGACTTGATTGCCGGCATGGAAGCCGGAGCCGATGACTACGTCACCAAACCCTTCGATCTCCACGAGTTGAATGTCCGCATCCGCGCCGGAATGCGCATCCTCGACCTCCAGGCCGAACTCATGGAAGCACGCGAGAAACTGCGCGAGCAGGCCACCAAGGACGCCCTCACCGGCCTCTGGAACCGCCGCTCCATCATGGAGATCCTCGAGCGCGAACAGGCGCGCTCCCAGCGCGAAGGAGCCCCCATCGGTGTCCTCATGCTCGACCTCGATCACTTCAAACTGGTCAATGACCGCTTCGGTCACCTCGCCGGCGATGAAGTGCTCAGGGAAGCCGGCCGCCGCCTGCTCGCCAGCGTCCGTCCTTACGACGGGGTAGGCCGCTTCGGCGGTGAAGAGTTTCTGGTCGTTTTGCCGGGCTGCGACGAGGCCGGCCTCTACTCCAGAGCGGAGAACATGCGCATGTCTATCGCCGGCCCCCCCGTCGAAAACGTTTCCGGCGGCATTGTCGTCACCGCCAGTTTCGGAGCCACCGTCTTCATGCCGCAATCCGTCATCAGCGCAAGCGAACTCATCCGCGTCGCTGATGAAGCCCTTTACGAAGCAAAACGCGCCGGACGCAACCGCGTCGTACTGCGCTCCTCGCTCATGGAAACCTTGAGCTAGTGCCTGGCGCCCGCCTTTCGCTGCGCCACTTCAAAATGGCTCAGCGTCTGCGCATAGTCCTCCAACCCTTTGAACAAAGCCTCCGCCAGCTTTTGCCGGTACTCGCCTTTCTTCAATTGCGCCTCTTCGCGCGAATTGCTCACAAAGCCGATCTCCGCCAGCACCGAAGGCATAGACGCCCCAATCAGCACCACAAACGGTGCTTTCTTCACCCCGCGGTCCCGGTTTGCCTTGGAAGAGCTCCCCGTCAACCGGATCAGGCTCCCCTGAACCTTCGCCGCGAACTCCCGCGACTCATCCGCCTTGTCCCGCTGCGCAATCTTCTGCAACAGGTCCTTCAGATCGCTGATCGAACGCTCCGACAGCGCGTTCTCCCGCGCCGCCAGGTCCATGGCCGCCTTCGAGGTGGTAAAGCTCAGGTAATACGTCTCCACCCCCGAAACCGACTTGATCGGCGACGAGTTGGCGTGAATCGACAGGAAAATGTCCGCCTTCTTCGCGTTCGCGATCGCCGTCCGCTCCTCCAGCGCGATGAAGCGGTCGTTCGAACGCGTGTAGATCACCTCGCTCCCCATGTTCTCTTCAATCAACGCCCCTAGCCGCCTCGCCACGTCCAACACCAGATCCTTTTCAGCCAGCCCTCCAGGACCGGTACTCCCATGATCGTGCCCGCCGTGGCCGGGATCCAGAACCACCCGCCGGATCTTCAAACCCAGCGCCCGCGTCAGCGACCGGTCGCCGTTGCTGTTGCGTTTCGCCGGAGCCGCCGGCGGAGCCACCGGCTCCAGATTCACTGGCAGCGGCGGAGCATCGGGAAGCGCGGGAGCGGAGGAAAGGAACGACCCAGGCGATGGCTTTTCCGCCGGTTTCTCCGAGTAGACCCTTGGGGCTGCCTTCACCGGCTCAGGCGGCGGCTTCAGCGCCGGCGTAGCCATGAGAATAGGAGCCGGTTTCGCCGGCTCGGGTTTCGCATCGAGCACCGGCGGTTCATTCCACTGGCTCCGTTCGGCCTTTTCCTCAATCCGCCGCACTCCATTACTGCTCAGCGTCGGCTTCGACGGAATATCTCCCTTGGCGCGGACCTCGATCACCAGGCGGTCCGGAACCGTCAACTGAGACGCGGAAATGTCGAATTGGCCCTCTTCCAGGTCCAGAACCACTCGCGTCACCGCGGGTTGTGTCTCCGCCACCCGGATCTGCTTTACCCGCGGATCATTGATCGCGATGGTATGCACACCCTTCGAGGAAAGCTGCGGCCGCGCGTCCATCAGGTCATAAAAGACCCGGTTCGGATCGTAGAGTTTGTCCGTCCGGTAACGGAAGGATCCGTTGGTCTCCACCGCGATGCGTGTCACATCGCTCAGCGACCAATAGCGGACGGCGGTGACGGCAAGATGGTCGCCCGCGCCTGCACAGACCTGCAGGCTGAAGAGCGCCGCTAACAGCGGCCTCCCCATCGGGCGTCCGGAACTACCTGCTACTGCAGCCATAGTTGATACCGCGCCCCCTACGCGCGCACTCCTTTAACGCATCCTGAGATGCAATCTCCCTTCACTATCCACAAACTGTTCGATCATCTTCGGCCGCTCCACCTTCGAGCCGGCCGGCTTCGTCTCCGCCGCCCGCCGCGCCGCGCCCCACCGCTTCCCTACCTGGTAAACGTAATTCTGCGTCTCGGCGTAGGGCGGAATGGATCCATACTTCGCAACCGCCGCCGGACCCGAGTTGTATGCCGCCAGCGCCAGCCGGTCATCCTGGAATGCCGCCTGCAATTGCTTCAGATAGCGCACTCCCGCTTCAATGTTCTCCCGCGCGTCGAACGGATTCTTCACCCCCAGCGTGCGCGCCGTCGAGGGAATCAGTTGCATCATTCCCTGCGCTCCCTTGGGCGAAACGGCATACTTGTTGTACGAACTCTCCACCTGGATTACCGAATGCACCAGCAGCGGATCCATGCTGTATTGCTGGGCCACCTTGTCGATGATCTCATTCACGCCCGCATCCGGCGCCAGTTGCAACGGAGCATTCCCGTCAGCCCCGCTGCCCGCAACCACCACCGGCTGGATCACCTTCGGCGCGATCACAGTTGTCCGCCGCACCAGGCGCCCCGAGCCCGGGTCCACCCGAACCGTCGCCAGTTTGCGCACCGGCTCGACAACGGGACTGGCAACCTCCGCCCCCGCCAGCAAACCTCCGCCCATGGCGGCCAGGCTCAAAATTTGACAACAAAATCGCATGATAATGTTTCAACCAGTATAACCACAAAAAGACTCTCCATTCCAGAGAGATAGCCCAAGCGTAATGGTATCATTAGTGCCATGCGCCAGGCTGGGTACGTGCTCACCGGCGGAGCCAGCTCGCGGATGGGCAAAGACAAGGCTCTGCTCCCCTTCCGCGGCACGACCCTGGTCGAGTGGGTGGCGCAACAAGTCCATACCGCCGCCGGCAGCGTCACCCTCGTCGGCTCCGCCGCCCGGTACGGCTTTCTCGGGCTCCCGGTGATCGAGGACCAACACGCGGGCTGCGGCCCTCTCAGCGGCATCGAAGCCGCCCTCGCCCACTCCACCGCCGAGTGGAACCTCGTCGTCGCCTGCGACATGCCCAATCTCACCGCGCCGTTTCTTTCCTGGATACTGAAAGAAGCTATGGCCGGACACGAGGACATTGTCATGCCCGTTGGCGCGAACGGCCGCGAGCCATTGTGCGCCGTATACCGCCGCACCTGCCTCCCCGCCGCCCAGGACGCGCTCGCCCGCAAACAATACAAGGTGTCCGAGGCATTTCGTTCCATGCGCATCAAACTCCTGCCGGTGAGTGAGCAAACCGCGCTCGCCAATGCCAACACCCCCCTCGATTGGGAAACGGCTCTCCGGCACGTCGAGGCGTGCCATGATTGACCACTACCCCCACTACATCGAATTCCGCCACGTGTATAAGACGTTCGATTACCCCGTTTTAGTCGACGCCTGTTTCCATGTCGACCCCGGAGAAACCGTCTCCATCATCGGCCGCAGCGGCGTCGGCAAGTCCGTCAGCCTCGGGCACATCATGGGTTTCCTCAAGCCCGACCAGGGCAGGGTCATCGTCGCCCACACCGACATCACCGACATGACCGAAGCCGAATTGCGCCACATCCGCAGGAAGGTCACCATGGTTTTCCAGAATGGCGCCCTCTTCGACTCCCTCACCGTCGGCGAAAATATCCTGTTTTCGCTCGAACTTCGCGAGGATTACGACGAGCAGAACAAAGAGGATGTCGTTGACGGACTCCTCCGCATGGTCGAGCTACAGGAATACAGAGAAGCCTACCCCACCGATCTCTCCGTCGGCCATAAGCGCGCTGTGGCCATCGCCCGCGCCCTCGCCGCTCAACCCGAGTGCATCCTCTACGACGAACCCACCACCATGGTGGACCCCATCATGTCCAGCCACCTCACCGAACTCATGCTCCGCCTGAAGCATCAGTTGCACCTCACCTCCGTCGTCGTCACCCACGACCTCGAATTGATGCGCAGCGTCGCCGACAAGGTGGTGGTCCTCTTCGAGGGCAAGGTCATCTACTTCGGCCCCGTGGACGAACTCGAGGAGAGCGATCATCCCCACATCCAGGAATTCCTCTCCATGGACAAAGTCGAGTTCTAGCGCGCCGGAGCCAGCCACCACCGGATGGCCCATCCCGCCGAAATCAACAGCAGCGTGAATCCCGCGGCCGCCGCCGGAACCCAAGCCGACCCGGAGTACATCGCCCCCCCTGCGATGGCCATGGCGGGCAAGACCACCGCCGCCGCCGTCTGCATCCGCCGCGCCGGCCGCAGCGCCAGTTCACCCTGCTCGCGGCGCGCCCGGAGCTCCGCCTTCCAGTACACTAACCCGGCTGGTGGGACGGCCCCGGAAGCCTCCGCCATCAGAAATCCCGAAATGAGGCGGGTTTCCGTACAGGCTCTGCAACGTTCCGCATGCGCCTCGAGTTCCCCTGGCAAGGCCCCCTTCTTCAAGGCCTCCTGCATCCGTGATTCTTCCGGACAGAATTCAAGCTCCATCGCTAACTCACCATTCTTTCGCAATATCCAATGGATTTCAGCAAGCCGGCCAGCTTCTGGCGCGCGCGAAACAGCATCGGGCGGATGCTGATCTCCTTGAGACCAAGCACCTCGGCGATTTCGCGGTGGCTCGACCCTTCCACATACGCCAGCCACACCAGTTCCCGCTCCCTCGGCTTCAACGTCCCTAACACGCGTCCCACATCCGAGCGGATGTCGGTTTGGCCCTGTTTGGGCCCTTCCGCGTTCGCCAGAACGTCCTTCAACGGCAGCGAACTCTCGCCCCGCCCCCGAAACATATCGTTCACCAGATTGGTGGCGATGCGAAAGAGGTAGTTCTTCCGCTCCCGCTCTCCCAACCCGCCCGTGTCCGCCCGCAGAAACCTGTAGTAGCTCTCCTGCGCGATCTCATCCGCTACAGCCGCGTTGTTGGTCAACCGCTGCAGGTAACTCTTCAACGGACGTGCCGTCTGGGCATAAAACTCCTCAAATGCCCCTGCCGTCATCGAGAGCAGAGGCCCAGAGGAGTGCCGTTGGCCCGTCACATCCACCCCCAATCTACTTGCTTTCTTCCACCAGCAGGCCCCACCGCCGCAGCAGCAGATAGCTCCACGCTCCCGATAGCGCCAATCCTATCCCCAGCGCGATCACAATCCCGCCCACCACTTGCAGGAACAGCCGCGCGTCATCAGCGAACGCCGAAACCACCGTCATTCCAATCCCCGTACACAGCAGCACCACGCCCGCCTGAAGTGTGTTCAACACCCTCGTCACATATGTTCCCCGCCCGTCCGCATTCCCCAGCAGGCTCTTGCACGCGTCGCTGTTGGCATACGACATCACATCCGCCCCCGTGCCCAGTTTCTCAATCAGCTTCGATTGCACATCCGCCTGGTACCGCTCCTTCCGCGTCGCCCGCACCGCATTCACTATCGTCGCAATGATGAACGCGCTGCTCGCGAACAGGGAGATCATGATCACCCCGATCATTACATGTTCACTCATAAGGTTCCTCTCCTCTGCCCTCTACAACGCAACCCGGCGCCGCGATGTTATCACCCTCATAGAGATTCTCGCCCGCCGGAACCATCCGCCCCCTTTCGCGCATCATAAGAAAAGTGACCCGTTTGCGCCGCAAATTAAAACTGGTCGCCCGCCGCTTCCGCGAGGCGCGCATGTTCGCCAAGGCGATGCATTCCACCCGCCACCCCATCCTTGCCCAGATCATCCCCATCCGCCGCTGTAATCTCGCCTGCGCCTACTGCAACGAATACGACGCCGTCTCGCCGCCCGTCCCCCTCGACGAAATGCTCCGCCGCATCGACCGCCTCGCCGCCCTCGGAACCACCATCATCACCCTCAGCGGCGGCGAACCCCTCCTCCATCCCGGCCTCGATGAGTTGATCCGCCGCATCCGCCTCCGCGGAGCCATCGCCACACTCATCACCAACGGCTATCTGCTCACCCCCGAGCGCATCCGGCGCCTTAACCGCGCCGGACTCGACTACCTCCAGATCAGCATCGACAATGCCCTCCCCGACGAAACGTCAAAGAAAAGCCTCAACGTGCTCGACAAGAAGCTCCAATGGCTCGCCGAACATGCCGAATTCAGCGTCACCATCAACTCCGTCCTCGGCAGTTCCGTACGCAATCCCGAGGACGCGCATCGCATCGCCCTCCGCGCCCGCAGCCTCGGCTTCTCCAGCACCGCCGGCATCCTTCACGACCACAGCGGCCAACTCCGCCCGCTCGCACAACCCCAAATCAGCGTCTATGAGCGCATTCTCGGCCTTGGAGGAGGCCTCTTCTCCTTTGCCCACTATGACCGGTTTCAGTCCAACATCTCCCGCGGCCTACCCAATGACTGGCACTGCCGCGCCGGAGCCCGCTTCCTCTACATCTGCGAGGACGGCCTGGTCCACTACTGCTCCCAGCAGCGCGGCCGCCCCGCCATCCCCCTCGCCCAATACTCCCCCGCCGACATCGACCGCGCTCTCCAGGAAAAGAAAGGTTGCGCCCCCTTCTGCACCATCAGTTGCGTGCATCAGACCGCCATGCTCGACAGCTTCCGCGAGCAACCTCGCGAAACCCTCGCCGCCATCCTCGCCCGCCGCAAAGCCCGCGACCCCGAATTCCAACCCCCACCCCTCGTCCGCCTCCTCGACTGGATGTTTCTCCGCTCTTCTTCGAAAGGCTGGTTCGGCAAACTGGCGCTGCGCGTGTTCGGAGTTCGCTAGTACCTGATGGTTCTTAGTCCTAATTTCCGCGTTCGTCTCTGAGGGCAAACCCACGGAGGAAAACAAGGAAATGTCACAAAACAACAAACAAAAAGCCGGCTTCACTCTCATCGAACTGTTGGTGGTCATCGCGATCATCGCCATCCTGATCGGCCTGCTGCTGCCTGCGGTGCAAAAGGTCAGGGAGGCCGCCAACCGCTCCAGTTGCTCGAATAATCTGAAACAACTGGGCATCGCCATCCACAACCACCACGCCCAATACAAGCGCTTCCCTGGCACTCTTTCCGAGGCCATAATGCTTGCCGGACTCCCCCAGAATGGCGCGACTGGCGGATACCGCTATACCCTCGTGGCAACGACAACCGCCATCTTCGAACTCTCCGCCGACCCGGTCCCCGGCGTCACGGGTAGCGAGTCCGGCAATCTCCTGCTCACCGTCGACAAGACAGGAGCCGTTTCCTCACCGCTCATCCGCTTCTCTCCCACCCCCGGAGCGGACGAGGGACGCACCCGCATGTACAACAACATTCTCGCCGCCGGCGCCCGCGCCTATTCGAGTCTCGTGGCCCTGCTCCCCTACATCGAACAGGACAATCTCTTCAACAGCGCCCGCTCGGACGTCGAGTCAGCGAACTCCACCGTGGACACCTTCAACCGCCTCAAGAGCTCCGATGGAACAGTAACATTCACCAGCATCGACGCTGCCATCGCCTCCATCACCGACGGAACCTCGAACACCATCACCTTCGCCGAATTCTGGAAGTCGGCTGCCCGCGAACTCCAACTCGGCGCCAACGGCGAAAAGTGGACTTCGCTCCCCGGCATCTCATCCATTCCCACTGCGCCCTCCGGACCGCGGTTGTTCAGCTACCCGGCCCTCAGCACGCTCACCACACAGACCGCTACGGGCCGGAACATCATCGCCATCCTCATTGGATTGCTCACCACGGCACAAACAGCCGAAGCACAGGGCGACCTCAAAACCAAAGCAGCGGCGCTCGATAACTATGTCAAGCAGGTCGAGGCCGGCAGGCAGGCTGGAGTGATCCCGGCCGACGGAGCGGCGATGTTGTCGGCACTGGCGAAGTCGATGTGAGGGGGCTTTACAGTGTATTAGAGAACTAGTACATTGAGGCGTGCCCACCTCTCCCTTCTCCACCTTCCCCCTCTTCCGCCATCCCGCCTTTACCTTCGTGGCGGTATTGTCCCTGGCCCTCGGTACTGGAGCCAATACCGCCATCTTCTCCCTCCTCAATTCCCTCCTTCTTCACATGCTCCCCGTCCCCAACCCCGCCCAACTCGTCGAACTCCTCCAGAAATACCCCGGTGAGCCCCGTGGAAACGGATTTTGGTCCACCGCCTCCTACCAGCATTTCCGCGATCACAATCACGTCTTCACTGACCTCATGGGCGCTTCCGGCCCCCTGCCCCTTCCCGCCCGCCGCGCTCGCGAGACCGAAACCGTCCACATCTCCTACGTCACCCCGAACTTCTTTGCCGCACTCGGCCTGAGGCCGGCGCTGGGGCGGCTGCTCGGCCCTGAAGACAACGAAACCTCGGCCGTCGTCAGTTGGTCTTACTGGAAGAACAGGTTCGGCGCCGATCAAGCCGTCCCCGGTAAACGGATCACGGTCCAGGACCAGCCGCTCACGATCGTGGGCGTCGCTCCCGCCGCTTTTCCAGGACTTCAACTCGGCGCAAAAACAGACATCTGGCTGCTCCGCCCCGCCGCCTCCTCGCTCGGCCTTGCACTCATCGCAAGAACACGGCCCGGTGTCTCGCTCGATCAGGCCCGCGCCGAAATGAGCGTTCTCTACCGGTTCACCATCGAAGAGCGGGCCCGCAAGAGCAAGGACCCGCTGGTGCGCCAATTGAAGGTGGAAGTGGAACCGGCCGGCGCCGGCCTCTCGTTCCTCCGCGATCGCTTCGCCAAACCCCTCCTGGCCCTCATGGCTGTGGTGGCGGCATTGCTGCTCCTGGCATGCGCGAACCTCGCCGGCATGCTGCTGGCGCGCGCCGCCGGGCGGCAGCGGGATATGGCAGTGCGCCTGGCGCTCGGCGCAAGCCCTCTCCAACTCGCCTGGCAAGTGCTCGCCGAAGCTCTCTTCCTGGCCGCCATGGGGACCCTCGCCGGCGCCGGCGTTGCTTACCTCGGCGTGCGCGGATTGCTGCGCGTCCTCCTCTCGGGCAGACCCATGATCGGACTGCCCGGCCCCCTGGAGATCGACGTCCAGCCGGACGCCCACGTCCTGCTCTTCACCCTAAGCCTGTCGCTCATCACCGGAGTGTTGTTTGGATTGGCTCCCGCATGGAGCGCCTTCTCCTCGTCCCCTGTCACCTCCTTGCGGGAGATGGAAAGGACCGGCCAGACGCGCCCCGCACGCCGCCTGGGAAGACTGCTCGTTTCCGCGCAGATTGCCCTGTCGGCCCTCCTGTTGAGTGCCGCCGCTCTCTTCGTTGGCTACCTTCTCCACCTCGAACAACTCGACCTGGGCTTCCGCCCCGGCCACCTCCTGCTGCTGACGCTCGATCCAGCCCACAGCGGCTACAAGCGCGAGCAACTGGCCGCGCCCTACCGCGCGCTGTGGGAGCGCCTCGAGGCTATTCCTGGCGTCCGCGCCGTCTCCATGGTCGGCGCTTCTCCCATCTCCGGCGCCGGCGCGAGCCGCTTCGCCACCGTCGAGGGCCGCACCGAGCGCCCCGAAGACCGCCGCTATCTCTCCCTCAACTGGGTGGCCCCAAACTACTTCGAAACCATGGGAACCCCGCTCCTTGCCGGGCGCGACTTCCGCTTCGACGATCAGGGCGCGCGCCTTGCCATCATCAATCAGGCGATGTCGGACTATTATTTCGGCGGCGTCAACGCCATCGGCAAACACGTCACCCTAGATGGCGATGCGCAGCCCTGCGAAATCATCGGCGTGGTAGGCAACGCCAAGTATTTCGACATTCGCGAGACCCCTCCCCGCACCCTCTACTTCAACATGTTCGAACAGGGCCGCGTCTCGTCACAATTTGTCCTCCGCACCGCTGTCCCCCCGGCCTCCCTGGCCGCCGAAGTACGCCGCACCGTCACGGACACGTTGAAATCCGTGCCCGTCGCGCGCATCACTACGATGGAGGATCAGATCAGTGCCTCCATCGTCCCCGAACGGCTGGTGGCCACGCTCTCCGGCTGGTTCGGCGTGCTCGCCCTGACGCTCGCCTTCACAGGCGTCTATGGCCTGCTGGCCTACACCGTGGCCAGGCGCACCCATGAGATCGGTATCCGCATGAGCCTCGGCGCTACCCGCACCGCCATTTTGCGCATGGTTCTCTGGGACGCCGCAAAGATGACCGCCGCCGGCCTCGGCGCGGGAGGTCTCCTCACCGTCTGGGCCAGGTCATTCGCGGCGGCTCTCGTCCCCGGCCTGCCCGCCCCCAGCCTCACGCCGCTCCTCTTCGCATCCGCCGCCATCACCGCCGCGGCGCTCCTCGCCGCCTCTATCCCGGCGCTCCGCGCGGCCCGCGTCGAACCCGCCGAAGCGCTCCGCTACGAGTAGCGGGATGCGCGGTCCTCAGGCGCCTTGGCACGTTGCGGAAATGGAATTGGCCGCCGATCCACACCGATCCACGCGGATGGAGAATGCAGGGATTATCGGCGTTGATCCGCATTCATCGGCGGCCTGAGACAGGTCAGTCGCAGCGTGCCGGTTCGCTTGCGTCAGACTGGCGGCGAGAGATCATCTTCCCAACTCTTGTGTCGTGCGTAACCGAGTAGCGCCCCCCTACGCATCCGCGACAGGAAGAGGATTGCGCGACGCAAACTGCGCCTGGTGCCAGTAGGGATAGGGCCGCGCCACTTTGCTCGCCGCATCCAGCTTCGCCATCTGCTCCGCCGTGAGATTCCAACCATAGGCCCCGAGATTCTGCTTCAATTGCTCCTCATTGCGCGCTCCCATGATCAGCGTCGCCACCGTCGGCCGCTGCAGCAGCCAGTTCAGCGCAATCTGCGGCACGCTCTTGCCCGTTTCCTTCGCCACTTCGTCAAGCGCGTCGATCACCGCGAAGAGATATTCTTCCGGCGGCTGCGGACCATTCGCCGCCGTCTTGTGCAAACGGCTCACCTTCGGCAGCGGCTGCCCGCGCCGGATCTTCCCCGTCAGCCGGCCCCATCCAAGCGGGCTCCACACCAGCGCTCCCACCTTCTGGTCCAGCGCCAGCGGCATCAACTCCCATTCGTAATCCCTCCCGATCAGCGAATAGTAAACCTGGTGTCCCACATAGCGCGCCCATCCGTACCGCTCCGAAATCCCCAGCGACTTCATCAGGTGCCAGCCCGAGAAATTCGAACACGCAATGTAGCGTACCTTCCCGCTCTTCACAAATGTGTCCAGCGCGTACAGCGTCTCTTCAACCGGCGTCGTCGCGTCGAACCCGTGCATGTGGTAAATGTCCAAGTAGTCCGTGTTCAACCGGCGGAGGCTGTCCTCCAGGCAGAGCGTCAGGTGATGACGCGACGAACCCACGTCGTTCGGCCCTTTGCCCATCGGAAACGTCGCCTTTGTCGAGATCAGCACCCGGCCCCGTTTGCCCGCAACAGCCTTGCCGAGTATCTCCTCGGACAAACCCTGCGAATACACGTTCGCCGTATCGAAAAGATTCACGCCCGCGTCAAGGCAAATATCGATCAGCTTTCGCGCTTCTCTTGCCCCGGTCTGTCCCCACGCGCGGAAGAATTCACTCCCCCCGCCGAATGTCCCCGCGCCGAAGCTCAGCGCTGGAACCTTGATGCCGGAGTGGCCCAGTTGCCGGTATTCCATATTGTGATGGTGACACGCGGGTCAAACCCCGCGCGGCCGTTCACCGGCCTTCGACTCCACCATAATCCTCGGCCTGACGGCCTGCACCCGCAACTGACGCGCATTGATTACATCGTCCTCGCGTCATAATTACTAGTCCGACCCCCAATTGGAAAGCCCCAGCCCTTGAGTATTCGAACGCCCTTTCGTAATCATGCGGTCATCACTGCTCGAAGCTGGCTGCCTGAATCCTTTTCACCTGCCGCAACAATATCGGAACGTCTTCTGTCACCGTTTTCCACAACCCGTCCTTATCTACCGAGTCGTAGCCGTGGATGAGGCGATCCCGCATGCCTGCTATGTCTCTCCAGGGAATGTCCGGATATCGAAGGCGTATGGTTGATGAAATGCGCTTCACGGCCTCTCCGATGACCGCGATCTGGTAGCAGCACGCCGAAACAGTAAGTATCCCCCGGCAAAGCCGGGGGCCTTATTTTGTGAGCCGCTCAAAGCGGCTAGGCGGGGTCGCTGACGCGGCCCCGGTTATCGGTGAGCCACCTCAACGGTGGCGTTCAGTAGTCCAACCT